>Ga0214917_10002135_pt1 | contig 24575 bp, 17 predicted proteins | sample LL_1208_BB_MetaG_FD_177983 | JGI IMG/M metagenome (GOLD analysis project Ga0214917, IMG submission 177983) | Freshwater microbial communities from Lake Lanier, Atlanta, Georgia, United States - LL_1208_BB | ecosystem: Environmental > Aquatic > Freshwater > Lake | place: USA: Georgia | collected...
TCGGGAAACACGCCCGGCAGCGGCAGCGTGCAGCTGCCCGGCTTCGTGGGCGTGCAGCCGGGGAGCGGGCTCATCATGATGCCGCCCGTCTCCGTCTGCCACCACGTGTCGACGATCGGGCAGCGCTTGCCGCCGATCACCTCGTGATACCAGATCCAGGCCTCGGGATTGATCCCCTCGCCCACGCTGCCGAGGAGCCTGAGGCTCGAGAGGTCGCGCCCCTCGATGTGCTGCATCCCCCACTTCATGAACGAGCGGATCGCGGTGGGCGCCGTGTAGAAGATCGTCGGCTTTTCCCGCTCGATGATCTCCCAGAAGCGGCCCTCGTGCGGCGCGTTCGGTGCGCCCTCGTAGATGAGGATGCTCGCGCCGGCGGCCAGCGGCCCGTAGGTGACGTAGCTGTGCCCCGTGATCCAGCCGCAGTCGGCGGTGCACCAGAAGAGGTCGTCGTCCCGCAGGTCGAAGACCCACTCGGCCGTCGTCTTCGCCCAGAGCAGGTAGCCGGCCGTGGTGTGCTTGATCCCCTTCGGCTTGCCCGTGGATCCGCTCGTGTACAGGATGAAGAGCGGCGCCTCCGAATCCATGGCCACCGGGGGCGTGTCCGCCGGCTTTCCGGCGACGAGGTCGTGCCACCAGACGTCGCGGCCCGGGGTCATCTCCACGGGCTGCCCCGTCCGCTTCAGCACGATCACGTGCTGCACGCTGGGCGACTTCTCGAGCGCCTCGTCGACGTTCTTCTTGAGCGGCAGCTGCGTCCCGCGGCGCCAGCCCCCGTCGGCCGTGACCACGGCCACGGCCTTGGCGTCCTCGTTGCGGTCGGCGATCGCCTCGCTGGAAAACCCGCCGAAGATGACGGAGTGCACCGCGCCGATCCGGGCGCAGCCGAGCATCGCGACGACCAGTTCGGGCGTCATCGGCATGTAGATGGAGACCACGTCGCCCGCCTTCACGCCCAGCGACTCGAGGCCGGCGGCGAACCGGCAGACCTCGGCGAGGAGCTCGCGGTAGGTGAACGTCCGCCGCTCGCCGGTCGGCTCGCCCACCCAGACCATCGCGATCTTCTCCCCCTTCCCGGCCGCGACGTGCTGGTCGAGGCAGGCGGCCGACGCGTTGGTGCGGCCGTCGACGAACCACTTCGCCGTGGGCGGCTGCCAATCGAGCACCCGCGCATACGGCTGCATCCAGGGGAGGGCGTCGGCGCGGACCCGCCAGAAGCTCTCGGGATCGCGGGCGGCCTCGTCGTAGATCCGCCGGTAGTCGTCGAGCGAGCCGATTCGGGCCCGGCGGGAGAATTCCGCCGGCGGCGGGAAGACCCGGCTCTCCTGCATGACACTGGCAACCCTGCCCGCCGCCTTGTGTGGCTCGCTCACGAGTGATCTCCCGGGGTGGTCCCGTCGCGCGTTCGTCCGACCCAAGCCGCGGCACGTGATCCGGCCCCGGACGAACGATTCCGGGCACGGCCGCCCCGCACGGTCCGCATTATCGAAGGGCGGCAACGCCGTGCAAGGCGACGGCCTCCCGAGCGACCCGCGGCGGGTTCGCGGAGATCGCTGCCCCCGGATGGCGTCGCCGACAGGCAGCTACCGCGGTCCGAACGGGCTCGCCTGATCGGGGGCGTCGCCGAACCCGATGCCCAGCGCGCGGGCGGCCTGCACGGCGGAGCCGCGCGGGTCGACCCTGGCGAGCGCGCGGATGGCCGCCGCGATCGGCACGCTCGCGATGTCGGGCGGCCGGTAGCAGACCATCTCGCCGAAGCGGCCCTCGTGCACGAGCCGGACGGCGTGGGCGCCGAACTCGGTGGCGAGCACGCGATCGAACGGCGTCGGCGGCCCGCCCCGCTGCAGGTGCCCCAGCACGACGGTCCGCGCCTCCCGACGCAGCCGCCGCGACACCTCCGCGGCCACCAGTTCGCCGATGCCGCCGAGCCGCACCTGCTGCCGTTCGGCCGCGGCCGCGGCGTGGACGAGCCCGCCGTCGGGCATCCTCGCCCCTTCCGCGACGACGATCAGCGTGAATCGCTTCCCCTCGGCCTCGCGCTGGAGAACCGTGCGGCAGACGTCGTCGAACGTCCAGTCGATCTCCGGCAGGAGGATCACGTCGCCGCCTCCGGCGATGCCGGCATGCAGCGCGATCCAGCCGGCGTGCCGCCCCATCACCTCGAGCACCATGATCCGCTCGTGGCTGGCGGCGGTCGTGTGGAGCCGGTCGAGCGCGTCGGTGGCGCACGCGACCGCGGAATCGAAGCCGAACGTGAAGGCCGTGGCGCCCAGGTCGTTGTCGATCGTCTTCGGCACGCCCACCACCGGCAGGCCGTGCTCGTGCAGCTGCTGGGCGATGGCGAGCGATCCGTCGCCGCCGACGCAGACGAGCCCGCTGACGGAGAGCCGGCGGATCGTCGTCGCCGCCTCGTCGAGCAGGCCGCGGTCGATGGCCAGCCGCTGATCCTCGCCCACGGTGGCCGAGAACCTCCCCTTGTTCGTCGAGCCGAGGATCGTCCCGCCCTGGAGGAGGATGCCCGCCGTGTTCCGCGGATTGAGCGGCATGTAGGCCACGGGGTCGGCGAGCCCCTCGAAGCCCCGCAGGAAGCCGACGCAGTCGTAGCCGAGCCGATCCGCCGTCTTCACCGCGGCGCGGATCACCGCGTTGAGCCCGGGACAGTCGCCCCCGCTGGTGAGGATGCCGACGCTCGGCCTGCGGGCGGTCATGGCAGGGGTCTCCAGGTCAGTGCCCGGCGCCGCCCGCCAGCCCGTCACGGGCCGCCGGCAGGGTGGCACCGGCAGTGTATCGGTCCGGGACCCAGGCGGGCGAGGGCGTGGTAGTCTTTCAGTCAGCGAGGGCAAACGTCGCAGGGCCGCTTCCCGGATTCGAGCCGACCGATGGACATCGTCATTCTCTGCGGCGGCCAGGGCGCGCGGATGCGCGAAGAGACGGAGTATCGCCCCAAGCCGATGGTGGAGGTGGGCGGCCGGCCCCTCCTCTGGCACATCATGCGGCTCTTCGGCCACCACGGCCTCGACCGCTTCGTGCTCTGCCTCGGGTACAAGGGGAGCATGATCAAGGACTACTTCCTCAACTACGAGGCGATGACGCAGGACTGCACCGTCGCCGTGGGCGGCCGCAGGCAGGTCTGGTACCACGGATCGCCGGAGCCTTTCGACTTCCAGGTGACGCTGGCCGACACCGGCGTCGACACCGGCACTGCCGGCCGCGTCAAGCGGGTGGAGCAGCACGTCAAGGGCGACACGTTCATCGTCACCTACGGCGACGGACTCGCCGACGTCGACGTCCGCCGGCTCATCGCCTTCCACGAATCGCACGGCAGGCTCGCCACCGTGACGACCGTGCAGCCGGCCTCGCGGTTCGGGATCACGGTGCTCGACGAGCACTCCCGCGTGACCAGGTTCTCGGAGAAGCCCAAGGTGGAGGGCTGGGTCAACGCCGGCTTCCTCGTGCTCAACCGCAGGGTGTTCGACTCCCTCGACGGCGGCGATCTGCAGATGCTCGAGACCGGCCCGCTGGAGCGGCTGGCCGCGGCGGGACAGCTCATGGCCTACAGGCACGACGGCTTCTTCTTCGCCGTCGACACCTACCGCGACTACCTGCAGGTCAACGAGATGTGGAAGTCGGGCGCCGCCCCCTGGAAGGTGTGGTGATGAGCGGCGCCGCGCTGGTGTACGGGAAGCGGGTGTTCGTCACCGGACACACCGGCTTCAAGGGCTCCTGGCTGCTCCTCATGCTCAAGTGTCACCTGGCCCGGGTCACCGGCTACGCGCTCGCCCCGCCGACGGCGCCCTCCCTCTTCGCGGCCGCGCGGTTCGTCGATCTCGTCGACACGCACCACGAGGCCGACATCCGCGACACGGCCCGCCTCGCGGCCGCGGTGCGGGAGGCCCGGCCCGATCTCGTCATCCACCTGGCCGCCCAGCCGCTCGTGCGGCTCTCGCACCGCGAGCCGCTCGACACGTTCTCGACCAACGTCGTCGGCACCGCGTCGCTGCTCGACGCCGTGCGGCACGCGGGCCGCCCCTGCGCCGTGATCGTCGCCACGAGCGACAAGTGCTACGAGCCGCACCCCGACGGCCGGCCCCACGACGAGGCCGACCGGCTCGGCGGCCACGATCCCTACAGCGCGAGCAAGGGGGCGGCCGAGCTCGTGGCCGCCGCCTACCGCCACAGCTTCTTCCCGCCGGAGCGGCTCGCCGAGCACGGCGTGCAGCTGGCCACCGTCCGCGCCGGCAACGTGATCGGCGGCGGCGACTGGGCCGAGGACAGGATCGTCACCGACATCGTGCGGCACCTCGCGGACGGCAGGCCGGTGCCGGTCCGCAACCCCGCGGCCGTGCGTCCCTGGCAGCACGTGATCGAGCCGCTCTCGGGGTACCTCGCCCTCGCGGCGGCGATGCTCGAGAGGCCCGCGGCCGAGTGGTGCTCCGGCTGGAACTTCGGTCCCGCGGCCGACGACGACATCACCGTGGGCCAGCTCGCCGACATCTTCATCGACGCCTGGGGCTCGGGCTCCTGGCAGGACGTACACGACCCGCGGGCGCCGATCGAGACGCACGTGCTGCGGCTCTCCGCGGCGAAGGCCCAAGGGCGGCTGCCGTGGCGGCCCCGGTTCACGGCCCGCGAGGCGATCCGCCGGACGGCGGCCTGGTACCGGGCGTTCGCCGACGACCCGGCCTCGGCCCGCAGGCTCTGCATGGCCGACCTCGAGGCCCACGAGGCGGCGGGCCGACTCCAGCATCAGGGGGCGCACGCATGAGCCCCACGGAGGACGCGCCGCACGGCGGCCGCACCGCCGACTCCATCCGCGCCGAGATCCGCGGCCTCGTGGCCGAATACTGCCGGCTGGCGTTTCCACAGCGGCCCTTCGCGGCCGCGCAGCCCGTGCCGGTGGCGGGGCGGGTGTTCGACGAGCGGGAGGTGCAGCACCTGGTCGACAGCGGCCTCGACTTCTGGCTGACGACCGGCCGGTTCGCGGAGGAGTTCGAGAAGCGGTTCGCCGCCCGCGTGGGCACGCGGTGCGCGAGCCTCGTCAACTCGGGCTCGAGCGCGAATCTCGTCGCCCTCACGGCCCTGACGTCGCACAAGCTGTTCGACGAACGCCTCTCCCCTGGCGACGAGGTGATCACCGTCGCGGCCGGCTTCCCGACCACCGTCAATCCGATCCTGCAGAACGACCTCGTGCCGGTGTTCGTGGACGTGGAGCACCCCGAGACCAGGGCCACCTACAACGTCGACGTGACGCGGCTCGAGGCGGCCCGCAGCGACCGCACGCGGGCCGTGATGCTCGCCCACACGCTCGGCAACCCCTTCGACTGCGCGGCCGTGGCCGACTTCTGCCGGCGGCACGACCTCTGGCTCGTGGAAGACTGCTGCGACGCGCTCGGCGCTGAGTTCGACGGCCGGCACGTCGGAGGCTTCGGCGACCTGGCGACCTGCAGCTTCTATCCCGCCCACCACATGACGATGGGGGAGGGCGGGATCGTGTTCACCGATTCCCCGAAGCTCGAGAAGCTCGCGGAGAGCTTTCGCGACTGGGGCCGCGACTGCTGGTGCGAGCCCGGCCACGACGACACCTGCGGCAAGCGGTTCGACTGGCAGCTCGGCGACCTGCCGCACGGCTACGACCACAAATACATCTACTCACACATCGGCTACAACCTGAAGCTCACCGACATGCAGGCGGCGGTCGGCGTGGCCCAGCTCGACAAGCTCGACGGCTTCATCGCGGCCCGCCGGCGAAACTTCGCCCGGCTGCGTGCCGGCCTCGAGCCGCTCCAGGACCTCTTCGTCCTGCCCGACGCCACGCCGGGCTCCGCACCCAGCTGGTTCGGCTTCCCGCTCTCGGTGCGGCCGACGGCCCGGTTCACCCGCCGCGACCTCGTCCGCCACCTCGACGAGAAGAAGATCGGCACCCGGCAGCTGTTCGGCGGCAACCTCCTGATGCAGCCCGCCTATCAGGGCAGGCCGCAGCGGATCGCCGGTGACCTCCCCGGCGCCGACTACATCATGCGGCACACGCTCTGGCTCGGCGTTTATCCCGGCCTCACCGACGCCCACGTCGACCACGTGATCGGCACCATCGCCGCGTTCGCGCGGGCCTGAACGGTCCGCGGCGCGCCTCCATGACCGACATCATCGCCGCAGACATCCGCCGCCTGCTCGACCGCACGCAGGCCCTCTGGCCCGACCTGCGGGGGGCGAGCATCTTCCTCACCGGTGGTACCGGCTTTTTCGGCACCTGGCTGCTGGAGGCGATGCTGGCGGCCAACCGGGAGTTTTCGCTCGGCGGCCGGGTCACGCTGCTCACCCGCGACCCGGGCCGGTTCGCCGCCCGGGCGCCGCATCTGGCGGGCGATCCGGCCGTCACGCTCGTGCCCGGCGACGTCCGCTCCTTCGCCTTTCCCGCAGGTCCGGTCACGCACGTGATCCACGGGGCGACGCAGGCCAGCGCGGCGCTCAACGAGGCGACTCCGCAGGAGATGTTCGACGTCTGCGTGGAGGGCACGCGGCGGGCGCTGGACTGCGCCCGCGAACGCGGCGCCGCGCGGTTCCTGCTCACCAGCTCGGGCGCCGTGTACGGACGGCAGCCGCCCGACGTCCCGCAGATTCCCGAGGAGTTTCCCGGCGGCCCCGATCCGCTCGACGCCAGGAACGCCTATGCGGAGGGGAAGCGGGCCGCGGAGATGCTCTGCTGCCTGGCGGCGCGGGCGGGCCTGGCCACGACGATCGCCCGGGGCTTCGCCTTCGTGGGCCCGCACCTCCCGCTCGACGCGCACTTCGCGATCGGCAACTTTCTCCGCGACGCCCTCGACGGCGGGCCGATCCGCATCGGCGGCGACGGCACGCCGCTGCGGAGCTATCTCTACGCGGCCGACCTGGCCGAGTGGCTGGTCACGATCCTGCTCCGCGGCGCGTCCGGCCGCGCATACAACGTGGGGAGCGACGAGGCCGTCTCGATCCGCGACCTCGCCGAACGGGTGGCCGACGTCGCCGCCGCCGAGTGGCCCGACCGCGGACGCCCCCGGGTGACGGTCGCGCGGCAGCCCGTGCCCGGCGTGGCGGCCGAGCGGTATGTCCCCAGCTGCCGCCGGGCCCACGGCGAGCTCGGCCTGGCGCCGGCCACCGGGCTCGACGAGGCGATCCGGCGGACGCTCGTCTGGGGTTCCCGACAGCCGCGGTGCCCGACGGCCTAGCGCGAGATGGCCGCCATGAAAGCAACGCACCCATGAAAGCACCGCAGCCATCGACCGCCGCCGCCCCGGCGACCGCCGCCGCCACAGCCGCGTGGGCGTCGTCGGTGCGGCTCTGGTTCTGGGGGGGCCTGGCGTTCGTCGCCGCGGCGATCGCGCTGCTGGAATCGCTCGATCCTTATTTCTTCTGCCAGGACGATGCGCTCGTGCTGGAGCTGCCGCTCGTGCTGCAATCCTGCCGCGGCCTCTGGGAGGCGATGCCGCCCACGTACAACCCCTACACCTTCCTCGGCGAACCCACGCACGCCGCCGGATCCAACTACCCACCGCTGCACGCCGCATATGCCGTCGCCCGGTTCATCGTCGGCGACGAGTGCGCGACGTTCGAAGTCTCGGCCGCGATGCACCTGGCAGCCGGGTACTGCGTCGCCTATCTTGCCGCGCGACGGATGGGTGTCGGGGCGGCGCTGTCCTCCCTGGCGAGCGTGACGTTCGTGCTGTCTGGGCCCGTGCTCGTGATGACCCGCTGCTGGCATGCGTTCGCCGCGCCCGCCGTGTTCATCCCGCTCTTCGCGATGCTGGCGGACCGGCTCCGGCAAGGCCCGGTCGACTGGCGGTGGCCCGTCGCCACGGGGCTGGCCTTGGGGCTCTTCTATCACGCCGGATTTCCCCAGCTCTTCGTGCTCGGGGGAGGTTTTTTGATCCTGCACGCCGCGTCGCTGGGGGCCTGGAAACTCGTGCCGTATCGCCGGCTCCTGTGGTTCGTACCGGCCCTGGCGTGGGGAGCCTCGGCTGCGATGCCGGTGTTTTACCAGCAATGGCGGCTGTCCCGGGAGATGACCGGCGACGACGCGGGCGGTGGCAGCGGCGTCGGAGGCAACCTGCTGTCGATGCTTCTGCCCTATCCGCTGACCATCGGCACGCTGCCGAATGGCTGGGGGAACGTCAACCTGCAGTGGAACGGGCATTTTTATTACTTCGGCACGGTGCTGCTGCTGGCGTTTTGTGCGGCGGTTGCCGCGGCCGCCTGGAGGTGCATCCGCACCGGTGCCAAGGGTGTCGCAGGGACGTGCTCGAGCCGCCTGCAATGGTCACTGGCGATTCCGGCGCTGGTCGCCTTGCTGCTGTCGCTGGGCGACGTCGGCGGGCTGTGGTGGCTGATGGATTATTTTCCGGTCGGCTTGCGCAACAATCCTTTCCGCGCCATGCCGTGGTTCGTTTTTTTTGCCTGCGTGTGCGGCGCCCGCTTTCTCCAGGAGGCGATCGATTCACCGCCGTCACCGTCACGTTGGCATGCTCTCTGGCGATGGCCGCGGATCGAAGCTGCCGTCGCCGGCACCGGCTTCACGCTCGTCGGCTTGCATGTCACTCGGGTGAGCATCGCCTTCTTCGTATACGGCTTCGTGCCCTACCCGCAACTGCCGGAGGAGCTGCTGGGCGTCATCGGCGGCGACACGCAGGGCCATCAGCAGCGCATCATGACGTTTGCCGCGATGCGAACCCCCGATTCCTCCTACCCGCTGGCACTGCCGCACAACCTGCCGTGCGTGTACGAGGTGCCGGCTGTCTTCGGCTACAACCCGCTCGTGGAGCGGTTCGGTCGTTACCGGTCCTGCGTCGATCGCATCACGGAGCAACCGCGGAAGGCACTTTCGGCCTACGGCGTCCGCTGGCTGCTCATCCATCGCACGACGTGGGGAGGCTGGCGGCCGCAGACACCGAATTCCTTCGAACGGGTCGTTCCCTTTCTCGACCTGTTCGTGGCCCTCGATGAGCATCCCGTCGACGATCGGATGCTCGACCTTCCGGGACTGGAGGAGTATCTGCGGGTGGTGGAGTTGCCCAACGCGGCGCCGCTGGCCTTCGACGCGGGCCGGCCGACGGAGGCCCTGCCGCTGCACATGAGCACGTCCGGGCTCGCCATCCAACTGGTCCCGGGACCCGAGCCCCGGAAGATCGTCGCGAATTTCCTCGCGTATCCCGACATCGTCGCGACGGCCGACGGCCGGCCGGCGGTGGTGTCGGAGGACGAGTGGCAGCGGATCGTGGTGGCGGCGCCGGCGGGCGCGAAAGACATCGCGATCCGCTATGCGCCGCCGCGGGGCCCGGGGATCGCGATCGCGGCGGTGCTGGCGATCGTCGGTGCCGCGGCCACGGCGGCCTGTCGGTGGGCCCGGGCGTGAAACCTGCGGTTTCAGCCGGCCCGCGGGACTCGAGCCGGCGGTCAGCTGCTGGCTCGGGGTATCCTTCCAAGAGCGACCGCGGCTCATGAGGCGCATCAGCGATGGCCTCCTTTTCCGCGATGTCGCTGCCCGCCGTCGATCGCGCCGCGATCGCGGACGTAGTTGCGGTCATACGTGGCTCGTAGCCGGTGGAGCGGGTGATCCTGTTCGGACGAAGGCCCGCGGCGGCGTTCACCGCCCGCGGTCTGTCCTTCCGCCGGCACGCGGGCATCGTCACGGCCGTCGATGACCGATTGGTGAAGGCCACACTCCTGCCGACGCGGCAGCGCGCTCTCGGATGCCGAAACACTCGTGAAGCTTTTGTCGGATCTCGCGGTCCCTGCCAAGGGCGGATGACCGATGGGGCTGCTCCGGGGCTTCTCAAAAGGCCGGTCCAACCCTCGTTCGCGCTCGGCGGTCATTCGAAATAAATGAACGAATGATCGCCCGTATAGCCCGTGTGACCGAACCACCACTCCCATTCCTTGGGCGTGCAGAACATTTCGCAGGTGAACTGCCAGTAGAGAAGATTCACCTTCTCTTCCTCGGTCCGCCACGACTCGACGCAGATGTACCGATGCCTTCGACCGACCCGTACGATCTCCCTGAGAGCGTCGAAGAGATCGTAGCAGTAGAGATTGTGGAGCGTGTTGATCGAGACGACGAGGTCGAAGCTCTTGTCTGCGAACGGGAGTTTCGCCGCACTCGCCTCCTGCAGGAACGGCCTCACCTCCTCCTTCGCGTGCTCGATCGCATACCGCGACACGTCGATGCCGACGACCTCCACTCCGGGAATCGCCTGCATGAAGTCGTACAGAAGAAATCCCTTTCCGCAGCCGACGTCGAGAATGCGATCGCCCGGCTTGATGCCGTAATGGGCGATCATGGCGTCGGCCACCTTTCGCCAGCGGCCGTCGTAGTTGTACCCGCCGTAGCCGGTGCGACGATCGCCGTCCCAATAATCGCGGCCCCACTGCTTGCCGAGCCTGGCGGCCTCCGCCTTGGGGAACTCCGTGACTCTCGCGACGTAATCCCGCTTCGTGGACTTATGAACCGTGGAAAGAAAATCGACGTATGCCATATGCCAATTCCACCAAATGCGACTGTGACGTGGCTATCACGCTTCCAGGCGTGAGAGGGCGGCATCGACCTTGTGCAGTTGATCAGATCGGCGGACGTCCTGGGATCGGTCGGCAGATGCGAACGATCGTCGGTGGTCGCCCACCGGCAGGAACTCGTTGAGCATAATGCAGCACCACTTGAGCTCATAGACGGGCAGCAACAGGGAGACGCGTTCGCGGAGGCCGGTGGTGCCGGCCGACTCGATGACCGCCGCCACGAATCGCTCGCCATGCTCCCGCGGCACGGGAACGGCAGGCTGGCAGAAGAAGTCGCACACGGTCTTCGCCGGGTCGTCCCAGCCGGCGTACTCGAAATCGACGAACCGCAGACCGGCGTCGGTCGCCAGGCAATTGTGAAATCCGAAGTCGGAAGGACTCACGACCCGCTCTGCGTGCGGGATCGCCGCGTCCAGCGGAATGCCGAGCGACGCCGCGCGGGCCACCGCGGCGGCCTGCAGACGCATCCACAGCGGCCGCATCCGCTCGGCGACGAGGGCGGCAGCCCGGCGGTGCTCTGCAGACTCGAGTTCGATCGTCGCCAGCCTGGTGAGCCGCCGTTCGACGCATGCCAGATGGTCCGCGATCGAGAAACAGGCCTCCGACGCGATCGGAAGCATCGCCGCGGCCGGATCAGCGCGGTGTCGGTTTACCGCCGTGAAGAATGCGACCGCCTCGTCGACATGCTGCGACGTCACCCCGCCCGGCGTGAGCTTGCGGCCCGCGATGAATTCGTAGAGGGCGATGCCGGCCCCCGGGTCGCAGGCAAGCGGCCGCGGCAGGCCGCGGATGCCATGCTCCCATGCGAACCGGCTGAAGACCTGTTCCGCACCGAGGCGGTCACGAGGGTCGGCGGGATGCCGAAAGTATTCCTTCAGCAGCACCGGGCCGGCGGCCGTGTCCACGCGATACACACGATTGTTCCCACCGCCGGAAATCCGCTCGATGGCATACGGCGTTGGCAGGCCCGCCGCCGTACAGACCGGGGCGACGGAGGCGATCGATCGCGTCGCGAGCATCGCACTCATCCCGTCCCACGAAGCGGCGACGTCAAGGCCTTTCAGGACCGCGTGATGGCGTTGCGGGTCGAACAGGATCCGGCGCACCCCCGCGGGAAAAAGGGGGTGGAAGAGAATCTCCGGCAGGTCGTCGATGAAGTGCGTGCAGCCGAGGCTGCTGATCCGGGCGAGCTTCGCCTCCTTCGTTTCCTCGAGAAAAACACGCTCGGCCGGGAGTCCGATGCCGGTGGCGTCGTGAAACCCGTGCCTTGCCAGCCAGTCGCGAGCCGCCGCATGGAGGTCGTGCCGTTCGCCCAGATATGGAAACCGCGTGCGATGGCTGACGATCGCGACGGCTTGCCCTGCGGTCCGGCACGCGGCGAAAAACTCCAGCACGCCGGGGAAAGGGGCGGCGTCGATCATCCGCGGGCCGTACACGGTACCCTGCAGTTCTGTCCAGCCGTCTTCCTGGCCCATGGACCGCAGGTGATCGCGGATCGCCGTTTTCGACGTCGCGGCGTGCGGCGGCACCAGCCCCTGTTCCAGGGCAACCCGCTGGAAGACTTCGTCGTAGCAGACGATCGTGTTGTCGAAGTCGACGCCGATCATCCGGCTGCCTGGAAGCGGCGGACGATCCGCTCGGCCACGGCCTGCGGCGTCAGGCCGCACCGCTCCCGCATCCATTGCTGGCTGCCGGCTTCGGAGATGAAGGCATCGGGTGTGCCGATCGCCTCGAGCACACCGTGTTGCGGGCCGCTGCGGGCGATCCATTCGGCCACCGCACTGCCCAGGCCGCCGATCGTGCTGTGCTCCTCGACCACGGCCACGACACGATGCCGGGCAAAACTCTCGTGGAGAAGCCGTTCGTCCAGCGGCTTCACCGTCTGCATGCTCACGACCCGGGCCGAAATGCCGAGCCCGTCGAGCAGCTGCGCCGCCTCGAGGGCGGTGAAGGTCATCGTGCCCATGCCGAGGAGGCAGACATCGCTGCCTTCGCGGATGACGAGCCCGCGGCCCACCTCAAAACGAGGCGGCTTCTCGTGAATGACGGGCTCCCCCTTCTTGCCGAGCCGGATGTAGACCGGCCCGGGGCAGGAGACCGCCGCCTCGATCGCGGGCCCGACTTCCATCGCGTCGGCAGGGCAGAGAATCGTGAGGTTGGGAAAGCAGCGCAGGATGCCCACGTCTTCGCACGAATGGTGCGTGGGGCCGAGCGAGGCGTATGACAGCCCGCTACCCGTGCCGACGATCACGACCGGCACGTCGTGGTAGCAGATGTCGACGCGGATCTGCTCGATCACGCGGGTCGTCGCGAAAGGTGTGATCGTATAGGTAAACGGCCGCAAGCCGGAGAGCGCGAGCCCCGCCGCCATGCCGGTCATGTTCGCTTCGGCGACACCGCAGTTGTAGAAACGCGTCGGGCACCGCTCGCGATACTTGTCGAAGAGCCGGTTGCCGATGTCGCCCGAGAGGAGCACGATCCGCTCGTCCTTTACGGCGAGTTCGGTGATCGCGGCCGCGAACGCGTTTCTCATGCACGCACCTCCGGCTGGCCCAGTTCCAAGCGGGCCTTCCGCACCTCGTCCGCGGTCGGAATCCGGTAGTGCCAGTTGTTGTCGTCCTCCATGAACGACACGCCCTTCCCTTTCACCGTATGGCAGACGATCGCACGGGGTCTTCCAGTTCCGTCGGCCTCGTGGCCGAGGGCGGAGCGTATCGCGTCGAGGTCGTGGCCATCGACCTCACAGGCATCCCAGCCGAAGGCTCGCCACTTCTCGGCCAAGGGAGCGAGCGCCATGATCTCGTCGCTGCGGCCGGTGGCCTGCCACTTGTTGTAGTCGATCATCACCGTCACGGCATCGAGCTTGTGTGCGGGGGCGAACATGGCCGCCTCCCAGACCGATCCCTCCTCGCACTCGCCGTCGCTCATGAGCACGAGACATCTGGATGGCCGGCCCTGGATGCGGGCGGCGAGCGCCATCCCCAGCGCCATCGGCAGCCCGTGGCCGAGCGAGCCCGTCGCCGCCTCGATCCCCGGAACGCATTGGAGCCCCGGGTGCTCCGGCAGGGCCCCGCCATCGGTGTCGTACGTGTCGAGCAGGGAGGCATCGAAGAAGCCACGCTCGGCGAGCGTGGCGTACAAGGCCGTCGCGGCATGCCCTTTCGAGAGGATGAACCTGTCGCGGTCAGGGGCGAGCGGGTGCTCGGGGTCGATCCGTAGTCCGTCCCAGTAGGCCGCCACGAGCATATCGACGCAGGAGAGCGATGAACCGAGGTGTGGCGTCTCCGCCGCATGCGACATCTCCACCACCCGGGCGCGGATCCGGGCGGCAATCGCGGCGAGATCGGCGGACTTGGTCATGGCCTTCGGATCATGGTTTGTGGATCACGGCTTGTGGATGTAGTCGGCGGGAATCTGCCGGAGTCGGTCGATGTTGGTCTTCATCCAATCGATCGTCTCACAGATCACGTCGCTCACCGACCGTTTCGGCTGCCAGCCGAATTCGGTCCGCGCCTTGGTGCAGTCGAGCAGATAGGCGGGATCTTGGGCGAGCCGGGGCGGCGTCGTCTCGACGCAGTCTTTGAATCGGGCTTCCATCTGCCTGCAGATCTCCTCGACCACCTCACGAATCGTCTGATTCTTGTCGGTGGCAAGGTGGTAGACCTCTCCGGGATTGCCGCGGCGGGCCACCTCGAGCGTTCCCTCGGCCACGTCCCGCATGTGGATGAACGAACGCACGCTCGTTCCGCCGCCGTCGAGCCGGAGCTTCTGGCCGGTGAGGATGCAGAACACCGTTCGCGGAATGATCCGGTAGAGCGGCTGGCCTGGCCCGCAGACGTTGGCCGCGCGTGTGAAGGCTACCGGAAAGCCGAATGCCCTCCGGTAAGCGAGCAGGTTCATGTCGCAGGCGGCCTTGGAGACGGCGTAGGGCGTGCTCGGATTGAAGGGGGCCGTCTCGGGCACGAGTCCGCTCGTGGACCCATAGACCTCGGGCGTCGATATCTGCACGAACTTCTTCAGGAAGCCGAGTTTCTTGATGCGGTCGACGAGTCGGGCCGTTGACACGACGTTCGTCTGGTACCAGTGGTCGGGATGATCCCAACTCTGGGCCACCATGCTCTGGGCGGCGAAGTTCACGATGTATGGCGGCTCGAAGCCGCGAATCACCGCCTCGATCCGATCGAGGTCCCGGTTGAAGTCGAGGGCGTGAAACGTGAACCGGTCGTGCGGGGACCACTTGTAGGGCAGCAGCGTGTCGTCGGCCTCCGCAGATCGACTGATGCCCACGACATCGGCGCCGGCGGCCAGAGCGCTGGCGACGAACGTGGCTCCTGAGAACGAGTTGCTGCCGAGAACGATGAACTTTTCAGCGGTCATGCATCACGTCAGTTGGACGGCCTTCATCATCTTGATGTTGGAATAGCGGATGTCCGTCATGGAGTCCGGGAGCTTGCCGGCCTTGAAGGCTCGGATAAGGTCGCGGGCGCCGTCCTCGATCGTGAGCCTGGGAACGAAACCGAGTTCCCGCTGGATCTTGTCGGAGTTGATGCGGTAGGAGCGGATGTCGTCCGACGGCGTGGTCACGATCTCGATGTCACCCTTTTCCGGCATCTCCTGCCGCACCACGTCGCGAATGACGGTCGCCGTCTCGGCCACGGTGTAGTTCTGGTAGCCGGCATTGAACACCTTGCCGGCGATCGTGTCGTCGGGAACGGTGAGCAGAAGACGGTAGATGTCGACCATGTCCTGCATGTGCAGGTTGGGCCGCATCTGGGCGCCCCCGAAGACGGTGATGCGGCCGTTGTTCACGGCATGGTTCGTGAGGATGTTGACCGTGAGATCGAGCCGCTGCCTGGGCGAATAGCCGCAGATCGTGGCCGGGCGGATCGCCACCGTCGTGAACGATGGCGACTGCTCGGCGAAGAGCACCGGCTCGCACATCGCCTTGAACTTGTTGTAGAGCGAGACGGGCACGAGCGGGTGGTCCTCGGTCACTTGCGGCGAGTCGCTCACGCCGTAAACGCTGCCCGATGACGCGAAGATGAACCGCCGCACCCCCGACTCCTTCGCGATCTTCACGCACGGACCGAACGAGTCGTAATTCACCGACTGGCTGAGATTGGGATCCAGTTCCACGCTCGGGTCGTTGGAAATGCACGCGAGGTGGATGAGGGCGTCGCAACCGTTCACGGCCTGCCGCACGACGCCCTGATCGCGGACGTCGCCCTTGATCACGGTGAGCCGCGGGTTTGCGCGGACGGCCGCGAGCGACTCCTCGCCGTAGATGAAGAGATCGAGGACCACGACGTGGTAGCCCTCTTCGAGGAGCCGCGGCACGAGCACGGAGCCCACGTACCCGCCGCCGCCGATCACGGCCACTTTTTCAAATCGCTGCGTCACGCCCGTCATCTTTCTAGTGTCGTGCTGTAACTGGTTGCCTCACCGGCGTCGCGGCATCCGGCCGGTTCCGGCCGCCAAAAAACCGGAAGTCTACCTATTTCAAGAGGGATTGGATCTGCTTGAGGTACGCCACGCGATCGATCGGCTCGCGGTTGGCGACGGTGGCGACGGCGAGGGCTCCCGCGGCGTTGCCGGCGAGCCCGACCATCTCCATCGGGGCGTTTTGGGCGGCGAGCAGGGCCGAGATCGAGAGAAATGCATCGCCCGCCCCGATCCGGTCCACGACTTTCCCGGCGACGGCCGGCACCTCCAACGGCCCCTCTCCGGGCCCGATGCACAGGCAGCCGCTACGGCCATTGGTCACGGCCAGCCGCTTGCACTCGAGCTTTTCATAGATCTGCGGGGCGAGGTCACGGATGTCGCCGTGTTTTTCCCGCGATTCGATCCGGATCTCGTTGAGAGTGGCCGTCATGTAGTCGACGTTCTTGTAGCGGGAGAGGGCGTGGTGGCCGAGGTTTCCCGCATTGCACTGGGCGTTCACGGCGAGGAATCGGGCCCGCTCGCGGAGGATTCGTCGCGCCCGTTCGGTGAGCATCGAATGGCCGAAGTCGATCACGATCACGACGTCGTACTGCGGCACGTGCTCCATCAGCGCCTGGCAGACGTCGTCGTCCTCGGCGGCCGGGAGCGGGGCGTCGTTGAACTCGTAGATCTCGAGCAGCTTCAGGAAGAAGTAATTCTCCACGATCCGCCGCTTGACGATCGTCGGCGAACCGGGCCGGTGGAGGAAGATGCGCTTGATGTTGGGCTGGAGCTTGCTTTCGATGAACGCTTCGTGCGAGTTGTCGGTGCCCAACTGACCGATCACGGCGACCTCGTCGCAGAAACTCGCGACATGGTTCGCGGCGGCGAGAATGCCACCGGCGAACTTCTCGCTGGAGAGCTTCCGAACGACCATCGTCGGTTCCTTCGACGACTTGCCGATCGCGTCGCAATACATGTATTCGTCGATGATCGGCTCGCCCACCAGCAGCACCTTCAGCTTCCTGGCCTGATCGAAGGCGTCTATGAATCGCTCCGCAGGATGCCGTGCCGCCAGAGTGGCGAGATACGCATGCACCTCTTGCGGCAAGGTGCCGATGTGTTTGTTGATCAGCGCGGTCGAACTGAACGTGATCCCGCTCGTGAACGCCAGCCGCCCCCCCACCGACCGGACGGCGGCTTCCTCCGCGACGATGCCGCCCGTCAGGTCGGCGGCTGCGTTCTTGTAGTCGGGCCCCTTCGCGTAGACGTCGGGCTTGAGGATCTGGATCGCCTCGACCGCGGTGGGGTGCGGATTGATCGCGACGAAATCGACGCATTCGAGGGCGGCGATGAACTCGGCCCGCAACTGCTCGGGAAACGCGGGGCGGTGGCTGCCCTTGTTGACGTAGCGGTCGGTCGTGAGCGTGACGACGAGCACGTCGCCCATCGCCTTCGCTTCCTCGAAGTACCGCAGGTGGCCCACATGGAGCAGGTCGAAAACGCCGTGGCAGTGGACGATGCGTTTGTCCCGGCTCTTTAATTCCGCGACGCTTGCTCCAAGATCTGAGAGCGGCTTGATCTTCATGACGGGATGGCGATCAGGATGAGGACACGAAGATGTGGTGCCGGAGATGGCGTCGGGAAGGACCTACGAGATGGGCCCGGTCCGCGACGGCGAAACGAACTCCATCATCCCTCGGAACAAATTCTGATAGGGCAACGGACCCGCCTCAAGCCCTCTCCCTCTCGCCTCGCGAATAATCATGCCCACGAGCACGATCATGAGCATCGGGTTCAGGAGAGAACTCGTGCTGATTTCTCCGCCGACGATCACATACGCCTTGGGGATCAACAGAAGCCCGAACAACGTGGCGTATCCGACAGGCCAGCGGCACGGCTCTTCGCTCCGGAAAAAAACGGTGATCGGGATCAAAAAATGGATGAGCCGGTAATCGGGCCCGGAGGCGAGCAGCAGCATCATTCCGCAGCAACACAAGGCAAGCGCTTCCCACGTTCTGAGACGCAGGCCCAAAACTGCGTACGTGAGACCGGCAGCGAGAGCCAACTGCATGACTCTGAAGTTTTCGGCCGACCATCTGCAGATGGCATCCAGCGGCCACACGCCGGCGAGAAGATCCGCGAGGATGCAGAGCATGCCCCATAGGCTGGAACCATGTTGAATGCCGTCGGCGTTCGACGTTATCCGCGTGTAGTGGGCAATTCCCGCGAAGCACTCCTGCAGATTGTGGATGGCGCCGCCGGCAAAGAGCGAGGCGCTCATCAAGAGAAAAAGGACGGTCGCGAAGCCGCATACGAGAAACTGTTTCACCTCTCCTCGGGCTAGGAACAGAAGCGAAAAAATCACGGGGTAGCCCTTCGAGGCGATAGCGGCAGCCAGGCTGACCGCGGCCAGGTAACCCGCGCCTCGGAGGAGACATACGGAGAAGAGCGCGAGAAAAAGAAATACGAAGGACTCCGTGTTGCCGCGATCCAGGAGAATTTGCGGCGGATACGACATCAGCCCCAATGCGGTGGCGGCGATCACACGATCGGCGACCGGAAGTTCACGGAGCGAACGTAGACAAAACCAGAAAACGCCGGAGGCGCAGGCGGCGAGATAGACCGGGAGAATCGCCCAGAACGGGACTTTCCCAAACGGCAGCATCAAGGCATGCAACATGGGTAGGTAGTTGCTTTTGCCCCAGGGGACTGGTTGATAGGGCGTCGGAAGGTTTGCCATAATCCAGCAACTGTAAAAGTCGCCGAAACAGTGAACCTTGGACGCCCCCTGCCACGCTACGCCCATGGTGTCCGCTGGCCTGAAGAGGTAGGTGGAAGCTGGATAACCGTAGCCGTCGTAGAACGCGATCCAGTAGTGGAAGCTGACTGCCGCCACGAATCCGAGCATGACGACCGCGACGCACGGCGACACACGCGATCGCAGGGAAGCCAATGCGTCGATCGAGGCCAGTCTTTCGGTCGTCACGTTACTCGTCACAAGGAAACCCTTTCCGTGGTTTCGCTACGGTATTAGGCTTCCACTTGACACTACGGACACCGCGTCGCTTGTGCGATCGGCACCCGAAGTTGATGGGGTGCGCGACGTTCTGAGAGTGGCTCCGGCGTTCCCCATCGCTGTTTTATGGAATTCACGACAACTGTGAGAGGCCGCATCGACCGTCGAAGACAATCGTCCTCTACGAGGCAACCGGTCGCAAGTGGTCCCGATCTGCTCGCCGCTACGGTCATTCTGGCTTTTCCTCCAACACAAGGACGACGACGGTTCCGACAGCCCGATCAGGCCCACACGGCAACGAACAGTCGATCGCTTGAACGGGTAGCCCGCGTGTCGGAACCGAAGGGGATCAAGGACTGTCAGCCAGCCCGGGCACGCTGATTTTTCCGCCACACTCCGACAGTTTTCCACTCAAGAGGCCCACACCGATGTCCACCACGCGTGAACCCCAATATCAGAGCTGCGTCGATCTCGCGGCGAAGAATGGCCGCACATGCCTCGGCGTCATGAGCAACGAGGTCTGGCAGAACGACCCGCGACGCCTCGCCTTCGTGCTCGCCCGCTACAAATTCGTCTCGAAGATGTTCAGCGGAATGAAGTCCGTGCTCGAGGTCGGATGTGCCGATGCTTTTGCCACGCGGATCGTCTTGCAGGAAGTGGGCGACATCGTCGCCGTCGACTTTGACCCGGTCTTCATCGAAGACGTCCAGCGGCGCATGGATCCCGACTGGAAAATCGACTGTAGAGTCCACGACATGCTTGAGGGACCCGTGTCGGGGAGATTCGACGGTGCCTACGCGATCGACGTGTTGGAGCACATACCTGCCGATCGTGAGAACGTCTTTCTCGGCAACATCGTGGCTTCACTGAACACCGACGGCGTGCTGATCGTGGGGGTGCCATCCCTTCAATCACAGTCCTACGCTTCCGCCGCCAGCCTCGCGGGCCACGTCAATTGCAAGGACGGAGACGGCCTCAAGCGGACATTGTCGCGATTTTTCCACAACGTTTTCATATTTTCGATGAACGACGAGGTGGTCCATACGGGCTTCTCTGCGATGGCGCACTATCTAATCGGCCTCTGCTGCGGACCAAAACTTAAACCGGACAAGTGATACGACGATGAATGCCCGCGAAAGTTGCCTCGTGGTGGGAGCGGATGGCATGATCGGCGCAGCCCTGGCGCGTCACGCCGAAATCTCCGGCATGCGGGTAGTTTGCACAAGCCGTCGAGCGAGGCCCGGAATGATGTCTATCGATCTCGCTCAACCGGCATCATTGTGGGAGATCCCCGACGCTGTAGATGTGGCATTCTTGTGTGCAGGCATGACGTCCGTGCCGGACTGTCGGAGCAGGCCGGAGGCGGCTTACACCATCAACGTCGAAAGGACGTGGGAACTAGCTCACAGGCTGACTGCCTCCGGAGCGTTCGTCGTGTTTCCTTCGAGCAATCGGGTTTTCGACGGATCGGTACCCCGGCAGCGGGTTGATGCCCCCGTGTGCCCCATGACCGTGTACGGGCAGACGAAGGCGGCGATCGAGCAGCAGCTTCGCACGCTCGGGCAAAACGTCGCCATCGTGCGGTTTACGAAGATTCTCGCCCCGGAGCCGGCTTTGATAACGGGCTGGAAGTTGGCGATCGGCCAGGGCCGCCCGGTTCGACCATTCGTCGACATGGGCTTCGCCCCGGTTTCCCAGTCGCGTGCCGTCTCTTCATTGCTTCGCGTCGGGCGCATGCGGATCGGAGGAACCCTGCAGGCATCGGCGACCAATGACATCTCTTATGCCGATGCGTGTCGCTGGGTTGCCGGGGCCTTGAGGTGCCCGACGACGCACATCCAACCGATTTCCTGGCGGAGCACGGGCGCTGATTACGAGCATGTACCCCAGCACACGACACTCGACACCAGCAGTTTGGAACTCGCGTGCGGCTTCGTTGCACCGACGCCGTATGAATCCCTGCAGGAGGTGATCTGCTTATGAAGCCGCCCACGATCACGAATGACGAGCGAATTGGTTCCTGCGGCGTATGCGTGACCGGAGAGGTCGAGGAATACACCGGGTACCGAACCAGTGCTCGAGTCACCTCGGACTGCAGGCCTTGGCCGAACGGGGGCCGCCTGGGGATCTGTAAGGCGTGCGGGCTGGTTCAAAAGCCTGCCACGGGGCAATTTCTCGCCGAGATTCAGGACATCTACGACTCGTACGAGATCTACCATCAAGGCGATGGCGCCGAGCAGGCCGTGTTCCAATCCATGGCGGGCATGCCAGCCGCCCGGTCCAAGATGTTGATCGATGCGTTCGTACACGCCATTCCCTTGCCGGCAAGGGGTCGCATGCTCGATGTAGGCTGCGGCAACGGCGCGACCTTGCGGGCGTTCGGGGCTAGGGTTCCCCATTGGTCTCTCGTCGGCGCGGAACTGAACGACAAGCACCGCTCAGAGATCGAGAACATTCCGGGCGTGGAGTCAATGCACGCAGGGCCCATCGGGAAGATCAGGGGTACTTTTGACGTCATAACACTCATTCACACGTTGGAGCACATCATCGACCCGATGCCATGGTTGGCCGCCTTGGCCTCGCATCTCACACCAACCGGTGTCCTCCTGGTCCAAGTGCCTTGCTATCTGGACAACCCGTTCGACCTCATGGTCGCGGATCACCGCTCGCACTTCAGCCCGACAACCCTCAAGCGGGTGATCGAGAACGCAGGCTACGAAGTCACGGGCGCCACGAAGAATTGGATTTCAAGGGAACTGTCCATCACTGCCAGCCCTCGCCGCGATTCCGCTTCATGTGCCGTGTGCTCGCATGTGGACACGAAGTCCGCCCGCACGACGTTGCACAACATTCTTCGTTGGCTGGATCAGGCCACTGCCGCAGCCCGGCAAGCCGCGTCGGCGGGGCCTGTCGGCGTTTTTGGCACATCTATCGCGGCGGCATGGTACTTCGCGAACAATTCGGAAGGCATATCGTTCTTCGTAGATGAGGACCCCAATCGCATAGGCCGTGCCTATCTCGGACGCCCCGTGCTCGCTCCGAACGACGTGCCGCCGGGTGCCACGGTATACATCGGCCTTACCCCAACTGTCGCCGAAGGAGTGAGCCAGCGAATCGCCCGCCCCGGCATCAGATGCGTTCTGCCGCCACGCCGCTGGGAATCCCCCACAAGAGGCGGCTGAGGCCGCCCGGCCTGGCGTCCAATGCCGCAAAGCCGTCGGTCTACTTCCAGCCCATCACCCCTTTGAGGTTCGGCGATTCCCTGTCCGTGACGTTCCCTTCTCGCTGTATCCGAATCCCCGAACCCGATGACGTCCCCACTTCCCGAGAGTCCAATCCGGGTCGGCTCCGTGAGGATGCCCCGACCGGGAAAGGGATACGAAGCGATCGACGGCGGGTTATTCAACGAGAAAATCGCCTCATCGAAGCCGACCGTATCGCCCGCATACTCCACTGGCTTCCGGAGACCATCTCCCCGCATCAGCGGCGACTTCAAGGAGATCCGACCGAACGCGAAGCAGATACAGTCGCTCATGCGACCCGAATGATGCCGCATCATGTGAGCATCGTACCGCCACTACCGATTTTTCGACCGGCGATAACGTCGCCATCAAAAGGAGAATCGACGCGAAGTCGGGCCGGAAAGCACAACGCGAGCATCATTCCGCACAACGCCACGCTGAAAACAGGAGTACGGGAATGAAGAAACAGACGAACCCGTAGTCGCGACACACAGAATACGGAAGGCTGGCATTCGCGATAATCGTGCACGTGCCGAGGGGCACCATCAACGGCATCGTTGTTCTAAGCCACTCCTGGAGTCGCTCACGCGACCTGACTGCGGCTCGGAGCAGGAACGCGCCGAGAGCCGTTATGGGCTTTGGATCGGCAATCACGCCAAACGATTCAAGACGCGGCAGGCGCACGCAATCGCGGTATCGCTTTCCTTGAAGTGCGTTAAGCGAAACCGTGAGGTTCGCTCCGCCGGACCCTCGAAGAGGGAGCAGCCGTTGCAGTGGCTGCACCATTTGCTGAAGCGGGCCTGATCGGTGAGCTTCCACATCGCGGAAGGGGGGACGCAAGCGGCACTCCCACGAATACGTAGTTCACGCAGGTCAGGCCGATTGCGGCCGCTCGCCCTACTGCGATCTTACCCCGTCCCCCGGGACGGCCCCCCCGCCGACCCGGCGCGACCACTCCGAGCATAGGAACCAGAAACACGAGGAACATCGGAAAGTGCATTCCACGCGCGGCGAGCATCCATGCTCGGGCGCGAGCCGCCCGCCGCGAATGTTCCGGACGCATCGCGTCAAACACGATGACATGCCACGCGACGGCGTCCGGCAATGGTGCCGCTTAGATGCGATGCGACTGAAACGACCCCCATGAGAGATTGGCAAAAGCGAAACACTGCAGAACGATCCTCGCCGCGAAGGCTGCCTTGACGCTCCGGCCGGTGCATCGGCTGATGCGGACCGCGATCAGCGAGCCCGCGAGTTGCATGATGGTCTGCACTTCGAGCAGTCTCTCGAAGAGCGAGCCACCGCCGCAAAAAACGAATGGCGGAGCAGCCGCCACGAGAAGCCACTCGCAGCTGCACGCAAAAAGGGCCAGGCCACCCGCTTCCCTCCCTCACGCATGATATCCACGGAGGCAAATACTCGGTCGATCCAATTATCATCAGGGGCACCGCCGCAGGAACCGCACGCGACGCGACGTTGAAACAGTCTAACTCGGCACACCCCTCGTTCCCGCCCGGCGCGCCCGTCCGCAGCGGCCGCCTTTTCCCGAAGGGTTAGCCGGGGGCCGCTTCACGCGATTCCCCTGCCCGAAAGAGTGGGGTCGACAGATCGTTCCTGGGCTTCCCGTACAGTTCGTTGCGGATCCGACGGGCCAAAATCTCCAAGAGCGAGTGTATTACGGACAGCACGTTTCGCAGGCTCAGCGCGCTTGACGCGGACCCCTTCTTATCCGTCGAAGTCGAAGGGATCTCGATATACGATGCACCCTGATCCAACACACTGGTGAGCATGTCCGCTTGAAACCCGAACCCATAGCTCGAGGCGTGATAACGCATCACATTGTAACGCAGGTGGATCTGGAGGCCGTTGTAGTAGCGAAGCCTGTATCCGCTGATGACGTTGACCAGACCGGTGAATACGCGCGACAGTATCCTTCTGAACGCGGTTTTGCCCACCACTTGCGACTGAATCTGGTACGGAATGATGACGTCGGCCATCCCCGTGTGCTGAAAGATGTTGCGAAGCATGTCACGAGACTCCGCATTGTCCCCGCATACCAAACGATAGTATTTCCCAGTCGTCAAAAAAGCGCCATCGACGTAGTTCTGCCCCAATCCCCTATTCAGCGTATTGGCTTTCAAGCAGATCGGCAAGCGAGGGTGTTCGAGGATGTATTCTTTCACTCGCTGCACCGACCCGTCGGATGAACAGTCATCAATGACGAGCACCTCGTGCGTGATGCCGGCATCGCAGAGCGCCCCTATCACGTTCCCGAGCGTATCTACGATGAACTTCTCCTCGTTGAAGCACGTGATGAGAACGCTCAACAAGGGCTGTTCGTTTTGAGAAAAATCGGA
>Ga0214917_10002136_pt1 | contig 24574 bp, 17 predicted proteins | sample LL_1208_BB_MetaG_FD_177983 | JGI IMG/M metagenome (GOLD analysis project Ga0214917, IMG submission 177983) | Freshwater microbial communities from Lake Lanier, Atlanta, Georgia, United States - LL_1208_BB | ecosystem: Environmental > Aquatic > Freshwater > Lake | place: USA: Georgia | collected...
TCATCCACTTGCAGTTGAGGATGCGGTGAGTGCTAAGCAGCGACCTAAGATTGAAGATTACGAAGGGTTAACTTTTTTTGTAATTAAAACAGTTTTTTATAATGAATTAAAATCAGAGATCACAACTGGTGAGTTAATGTGTTTTGTAGATAAACATTTTATTGTGATTGTTCGCCATGGCGAGGGCTCACCATTGACTACCGTGCGCCATGATATTGAGCAACACCCAGATCAACTTAGGATCGGCCCCTTTGCCGTCTTACACGCAGTAATTGATCGAGTAATCGATGGTTACACAAATATTGCAACTGAGTTAGAAAATGATGTAATCAATATCGAAACTAAAGTCTTTAGTGGTAAACGTAAAACCTATAGTCAAGAGATCTACTTCCTAAAACGTGAAGTGATTGAGTATCGCCATGCGATTGAGCCACTACTGCAACCATTACAAAAATTAACCTCTGAGAGTTTTACCAATCTGCCTGAGCAAATCAGACCATTTTTTCGCGACACATTTGATCATCTGCAACATGCATGTGAGCATGCATCTGGCATGGATTCCTTACTAACAACTGTTTTGCAAGCAGATCTTGCCCATGTGCAGGTGCGACAAAATGAGGATGTTAGAAGAATCTCTGCCTGGGTGGCATTAGCAGCAGGTCCAACCATGATCGCCGGAATCTATGGAATGAACTTTGAAAATATGCCAGAGTTAACAAGCCGATTTGGTTACTTTGCAATCCTAGGCGTGATGGCAGCACTAACAACTTTCTTAGTCTATAAATTCAAAAAAGCCCACTGGTTATAGGTAATTACCACTGGCTGATAGGGTCAGCCAGTAATAAAACGCCGGGTTGTTAGCTCAGTTGGTAGAGCAGGTGACTCTTAATCACCGGGTCGGGGGTTCGAGTCCCTCACAACCCACAAAATTGTTGGTAGAAATGAATTTTTGTTGGTTGAAATTTACGAAAACATCTTTCAATAAATTCATCAAATGTTCTATTAGCACACTTGATGATCAATGCACTGATCAATATGGTTGAGGAATGCAATCCAATCGACTTGAGATTTCCCGTCTATTCCACAGGTTTGCATTTGGTCCAAAGCCTGGTGAATATACTGCTGCATTAAAATCCGGCGTGGTCAGCACTAGAAAAAAAATTCTAACTGTTTCTAGAATACCAACTTCAATCATCGTTAGTGATCCTCAGATTACAGATCTTGGCAAATATCCCTCGCCGAACTCACCAGAGGTAATCAATTTTGCAGTTTCCAAGCGAAGACAGATTAGAGATATGCAACTGTGGTGGCTTGATTTGATGGTACTTAGCCCCAACGGTTTGACGGAAAAAATGACTTGGTTTTGGCATGGTCATTGGGCTACATCTATAAACAAAGTTTCTTACGCACTTCCAATGTATTTACAGAACAAGACTTTACGTAAGTTTTGCCTGGCAAACTTTACAGAAATGGCTGGCGCAATGGTAGGAGATGGCGCACTTCAAATTTGGCTAGACGGCCCAGCCAGCAGCGCTAAAGCTCCAAATGAAAACCTTGCCCGTGAGCTAATGGAGTTGTTTACTCTAGGTGTTGGCCGTTACACCGAACAGGATGTAAAAGAAATAGCGCGGGTGTTAACGGGAGTACAGGTGGAGCCGTGGTCCGGTCAAGTTACGATAAATCCAGTCAGGCAAGACAGAAATCCGGTAACAGTCTTTGGTTCGACTCAGAGCCTAAACGGTGAGTCGTTGGCTGACTTGTTGGTAAAACGAAAAGATTGTCAACGATTTATTCCAGAGAGGATTTGGCACCGATTTATTTCAAGTACCGAAAAGATGCCTGATAATTTCGCAGCAATTAAGGCTTTTGATGATCGGGTTATTGCTAAAGCAGTAAGTGCTACCGTTAATTCATCTGTCATGGGAAATACCAAGTATGAAATGGTAAAATCTCCAGTTGAGTGGTTTGTTGCTTCGTGTCGGGCACTTGAGTTAGTTCCTTCAAAGTTAAATACTAGTGAACAATTGATTTTTTATTTGGATGCATTAGGACAAGTGCCATTTGCACCTCCCAATGTTGGTGGTTGGCCTGATGGCGCAAGCTGGCTCTCCTCTGCTAGTGCTTTAAGTAGATTTGCATTTGCAAATTGGTTAGTGCCACAAAGTAGCTTGCAGGTAGTCGGAAAAATGCTAATTTCTGATCGCACCAAAAAAAGTCTGGATTGGTTAGGAGTGCCGGAGTGGACTGATCGAACCCAGTCGGTATTAGATGATACTTCTTCAGATCCGATCCAATTTACAGTAATGGCATTGTGTAGCCCTGAATATATAGTTAGTAGATAGGAACGAGCATGCAGATAGTCACCCGACGTAAATTTCTTAAATTGACTACCGGTACTTTGGCAACAGGCTTGGCTGCGCAACTTATTTCATTTGAAGATATTGTCAATGCTGCAATCAGTAATCCCTTACCAGCCAACACACCAATTTTAGTTGTGGTAACTTTATACGGAGGCAATGATGGATTAAATACCGTTATTCCATATACTGATTCGATCTACTTTAATTCAAGATCAGAATTAACTTATCCAGTATCGCAAATGCTGCCCTTAGATGCAGAGCTTGCATTAAACCCTTCGATGAGTGGTATGAAAACTTTGTGGGATCAAAACAAGGTGGCAATTGTGCGCGGAGTTGGAAATCCAAAACCAGATTACTCACACTTCTCATCAATGGCAAAATGGCAAACTGGCTCACCAAACAACAATTTGAGCACTGGCTGGATTGGAAGGTGGATAGATACTCAAAAGGAGGATCCTATGCTTGCAATTTCACTTGGTTCAATATTGCCCCCGTTATTTGCAGGCTCTAAAAGATCTGGATCTGCTCTTCCGTTAGGGGGATTGGTATTGCCGAAAGGAATTCAATCTACTATGCTACAGAGAATTTCAATGGCTTCAGCCAAGGATTCTGAGTTAATGGCCGCTAGTGCCACCTCTATACAAAATCTATTTTCTGTTTCAACTGCTGTGCAGCCGGTGCTGAAAGTGCCAGCTCCGCTTGCTCCGGATTTACCCACGATAAATGGTGGAAATGCAGGTGGTGATAATAACCTTGCGAAACAATTAGATGTTGTGGCAAAACTAATTGCGGCAGATTCACCAACTAAAGTTTGGTCGGTTTCACTTGGGGGTTTTGATACTCATGCAAATGAGGCAAATGCCCAATCAGCGCTCTTGGGCGTAGTTTCATCATCTATCTTCCGATTCATAAGTCAGTTAAAATCAACGACGAGAAGCAATGATGTAACTGTTCTTGTCTATAGTGAGTTTGGTAGACGCGTTGTGGCCAACGGATCTCAAGGAACCGACCATGGCACTTCGGGACCAATGTTTGTTATTGGAAACTCAGTTAAGGGTGGGTTCTATGGCGAGCAGCCGTCACTTAAGTCATTAATAAATGGTGACCTTGCAGTAACTACAGATTATAGAGATGTCTATGCGACCTTACTGGAAGGAGTCTTAAAATCGCCCATTGAGCCTATCTTAGGGAATTGGATTGGTCGAATAAATTTCTTAAAACAGCTTAATTAAGTAAATTAACTGAATCAAATTTATTCTTATTAGCAGAATTCCATATGCTCAAGGTAACCGCCTTACTGTCTAGCACTTTTCATAGTTCGCCATAGTCTGCTAGGCATGTTTACTACAAAGGCAATCAGCGAAAGATGACAAAGTAAGAATTAGCTAGGCCTATTAATCTCTAGGTTGGGAGTTCGATGCCTTTACAACCCACTTAAAAGCGTGAGTGTAACTGAATAGTTACTCTCAAAAGTCGAAAAACTTGGTGCGTATGAATCCGTAGAGCTGTACTAAACATCTGATTAAGAACTCTTCATTACTAAATACTAAACAAACTCTTAACACTCGCTTCAAGGGAATGTTCGGATATAAACCCAATTTCCTTATTGATCAATGTGACATCAGCGCATAAGAATGCAGGATCACCTGAACGGCGCTCGGCTTCGATCGCAATAACATCATTGAGCGCAGCCGCTTCGCAGACTAGCTTGATAACTTCACGCACCGAAGCACCGCGGCCAGTTCCAACATTCATTACGGCCGGTAATGTTGCAGAATCCGCAGCAACCAGGTGCGCACTAGCTACATCGCGAACATCAACATAATCCCGAATACAGGTTCCGTCCGGCGTTGGGTAATCGGTTCCAAATATCACTGGTGGCTGCCCTGCCTTAAGCTTGTTAATCACAATAGGAACAAGGTTTTCAACTGAGCTGTCCATCAATTCAGGTGCTGCAGTACCTATAACGTTAAAGAAGCGAAGAGATGTTCCTTGATTGCCTGGAATTGCTAGGAACTTATTTACCTCACCTTCAGCAGCAAGTTTTGATGCACCATAAGGAGATATCGGATTTTTCACATCATCCTCTTTGCAAGGGTTTGAATGTTCTGGCGATCCATAGACTGCTGCCGTTGAGGAAAAAATAAGGTTGTGTATATTGTGTTTTTTTAGCGACTCAAGCATCTTTGTTGTTGCATGGAAGTTAACATCAAAGTACTCATCAGGTTTCTCCATGGATTCGCCTACCGCTTTTAGTGCCGCTGTGTGGATAACTCCATGTGGCTTATAGGCGGTTAGAACCTCTTCAAATTTAACTGTGTCACGAATGTCGGCAATTACTAACGGAATATCAATTTTATGTTTTTTGCGTAAGTATTCGATTCGAGATTCCAAGCCTTGGTGCAACGAGTCATATATAACAATCTCTTTACTATTCGTTAAAAATAAATCAGCAATGTGAGAGCCATATAGCCAGTTCCACCAGTAATGAGCCAAATTTGTGCTGCCATAGTTTAAGTATAGATGTAATGAAGGTATGTGGGTTAGTTTCACTGAAAATGCTACGCCCTGATTTTTTATTAACTCTTGTGCTCAATTTTCTCACAACATACCCGTATATATTTCATGGCCTAAAATTCATTCATCAAATTGAGGATTCAACTTAGGGATATCGAGAGGTCTTGCATCATATAGCTCATGAGTGCAAAAGAAATGCCCTGATCGCACTTCAAGGAGAGATATCGATTCAAATTTCCTCAATTCCAATCAAATTACCCCGAGCGGAACCAGTGATTTGATTAATTCTCGGTCGCAACCACTTGTTATTTCGAATTTCAGTCCACCCCGCAAATCTAAGTTGATTGTGGAGTGAAAGTTGAGAAGTCTCAATTATGCCTATGTTCAAATTTCGAACCGCCTCATATAGCTCACTCATAGTGCTAATTTTCAGTTCGAAATTCTCCCAAGATTGATCACTGTCAAGAATACTGTTATCCATGTTTAACAGTAATTTCAAATGGAGGTACGAGCAAGGAAAACGATGTGGATTCAGATATAGACTTCTCAATAAATCTAGGATTGAACTCGCCTGTCCTAATCTTAATTGATACAGTTTGCGTTTTAAATTAGGTTTTTTAGACCTTTCGTTTGTGTTCCAAGTAGCTGCCGAATAGTGGACTACCGAACTTCTTTTCAATCGGTTGGAATTTGCAAACTCCTGATTTCTAAACTTTATGTATTTCCATGGAAGAAGAATTATCTCATCTTTGCATTTAGTTAATCCCGCTGATAGCGCATACAAGTAGAGCGACCGCGACAGTGCATAAGGTCCACTTATCTTCGCAATATCAATATTGCCTGGATCCCGATCATTGATACTCCTCGAAATTTCACTTGACCAAGTTTCCAGAAAGCTATTCCCTTGCGAAGAATAGAAGAATGCATTGGTGCATCTTTTCCCTTCTTCTCGAACCAAAATCAATTTCTTTGAAACTGGCAGCGAATTGATCATCGGCTTTGAATCCGCATCTACATACCAGCCACCAAATTTTGAAACTGCAAGTACTCTCAAGGCGTCCACTTTCATTACGATTGGCCAAGCTTGATTGATGACCCAATCCCACCCTTGAATACTCACATTTGAGTCGTTCCAAAATTGAACTCTGTTTGGATAGCGCGTTTCCCATGCTTGAAGATTTTTCCTGACCCAATCCGGTGGTTCACCGCCAATCCAAAAAATATGAATTAAGGCATTTTGACCGTGTCTCATCAATACCCTTTCCTCTTTACTTCCTGATCAATTTTCTCGTCGCGTCTTAATACAATGGTACTCTTTCATTCTTCGCCCAGCACGAAATGCTCCAATACAGAATGTAAAATTAAAAGCCACTTCAAAAAAAGATTAATTGGCGACTAAGCACTAGGGGATAATCGTGAAGAAGTTCAAGATATTTGGCACCTTGGCTGAATCTACTAGACTTGTAAGTTCGTTAGTTATCGTTGTTTTTTTTGCATCGACGCTAGAACCGCAAATCTTTGTGGTCATGACCCTCTGTATCTCCAGTGCGAACTTAGTCGCATCAGTTTCAAGTTTAGGAATTCCGATATGGATAAATCTCAAGTTTGATCAGTCAAACCTTTTAAGGGCGAGATCGGCAATTTTTTTTTCAACCTTAGTTTCTCTGCCACTACTGGTGATCTTCGGTAACTATACCTTTCTCAACGATGTAAATGTAGATTGGAGCTTATTGCTTATTTCAGAATTTCTTTTGGCTGGGCCGATTGCGTTTGAAAATCGTGTACTTCTCTCTGAAATTAAGGACCGTAAATACTTAGCGGAGACGCTAATTCAAACGAGCGGCAGATCAATCTTCTTGATCATGATTGCATTTTTTGGACATTCAATTTTATTCATTTCATATTTTGTTTTTGTACTTTCAATTTACTTAAAGAATCACATTAAAATGATTCATCTCTTGGGTGTTCCTGCGAAATTAATTTTTCGAACTTATGCCGATTCTTTATCAGTTGGTTCCATAGCCTTAGTGGCAAATATTTTTGACAACCTGCCAATAATTTGCGCGGGTTCCCTTCTTAAGCCCGTTGAAGCAGCCACTACTCAATTAGTTTTACGGATCACATCTGTCTCCTTGATTCCAACTAACGCCTTGGCGAGTGTCACTTTTGCAGAAAAAGCAAAATCAAGAAATTTTGACTACATAAAAAGTTATTTGCTGTTTTCGATTTCATCGTCACTTGCGATCGTTCTAAGTATTTTCTTGATTCTCAAGTACTTACTTTTCTTCGAGAATTATCCTAGTTTAACGAACTTTCTTTGGTATCAAATCATTTCTGTGATTGTTCGAAGTTTTCTTATTACACTAGGTAATTACTTAACATTTGAAAATAGAAATCATCTGCGCATTAGAGCCTTTGGAGTGGCCTCTTCTTTCTTTCTTTCTATAATCTTTTTGATTAATCTTGAGCTACTTCCTCTATCGGCAAGAAGTCTTTTATTTGGCTACGTTCTTTCTGAGATATTAGTTTTCTTCTTAATATACTTCCATGCCAAAAGGGTGAAAAGTTGACTCTATTCATCGCTTTTTCCTGAACTTCTTCAATTAGGTTGGGTATTTACGCCCGAGAAGTGATAACTAATCTGAATATTGTTTCGCTATATTACATCTGGCACGAATTACTTTCCGCGTTGTATAGTAAGGTCTCGCTATGACGATGCGCTCTGACATTCAAGGATTGAGAGCACTGGCTGTCACATTAGTCGTACTCAATCATATCAATCTCCTCTGGTTAAGCGGAGGATATGTTGGAGTAGACGTATTTTTCGTCATCTCTGGATTTTTGATAACTTTGGGAATTCTTCGTGAGTATGATCAAAATTATAGGTTAAATGGTGGGGCTGGTTGGTTCTCCTTAAGGGCGTTTTATCTGCGTAGAATTCGACGAATTTTTCCTGCAGCGTTATTGGTTCTTACTGTAACTGTTGTATTTTCATTTGTTTTTTTCAATTCTCTTAAAGCTCAACGAATTTTGATTGATTCGATTTGGTCTGGCTTATTTCTAGCAAATTTTCATTTTATCAATATTCAAACTGATTATTTCCAGCAGACCTATTCGGCCTCTCCACTTCAACATTTTTGGTCACTTGCAGTAGAAGAACAGTTCTATCTGTTCCTCCCGACGCTTCTTTTAGCATGTATGTCTTTGCGCGGATTACACCTTTTCGGTTTTAGATTAAACTGGCGCAAGCGGGTTGGATTAGTTACTTTCCTTGTGACAATTATTTCATTTTTTTGGGCGCTAGCAGCAACTAATTCAAACCCTTCAAGTTCATATTTTTCTACATTTAGTCGTATTTGGGAGCTTGGAATAGGTGCTCTCCTTGCGCTATTCGCTCAATCCGGTGCAAAAGTATTACCGCTCTTGATTAGAAATGTGATGAGCGCCATTGGATTATTAATGATTTTGACTTCAGCATTTGCATTCACATCTTCGACGCCATTTCCCGGTCTCTACACTCTTTTTCCAACGATTGGTACTGCGTTGATAATTAGGGCAGGAATGAATTCGGGTCATCAGGTCCCATCTTTAATTGAAAAAGTGTCTGGTTTCCCACCTATCCTATTCTTGGGCAATATTTCTTATTCGGTTTATTTGTGGCATCTTCCCATTATAGTTTTCACTTCTGAATTTTATGTAAATTCAAATTCTCGGTTGTTTTTTAAGTTGCTAATTCTCGCCTTTATTCTCCTTATGTCATCTTTAACTTATATTTTTATTGAAAAACCGACACAAATGAAAATTAAGGTTCCGTCTTCATGGTATGCCAAGAAATATCGACCTGCTGACTCATTTTTGAAAGGCGTGTCTTTTCCAAATTTTCATATCGATAAAATAGTTTTGGTATCGATTCTCTTACTAGTGCTCAGCTTTACTCTGGTCCAGCTGCCAATACACAAAATTACGAATCCTGAGGATGGCACTTCAGTGCCGATTGAATCAACACAGGAAGCGCAGCTTAACTCTCTGCAAAAAAGCAAAGAAAATGCAGCAATCTCTGATACTTATCTGAAAACTTTAGCGAATTGGCAGGAGAAAATATTCGCAGGGTCAAACCTGCAGAAATTGCCGCCGAACCTAAGTCCGCCAATTAGTAAAGTAAATGACTTAAGTATCTACTGGCGAGAGTGTTTTGGCGTAGCTAATGCAGTCTCATGTACTTACGGAAACCCAACTGCACGCCGCACCGCAATTGTCATGGGGGACTCTTTCGCTATAGCAACAATACCAATGATCATTTCAGCATTGGATTCCAATGAGTGGAAAATAGTGGCATTGACTAAAGGGAGGTGTATGATTGCAGATGTCACTCCACTTATGGCATCTAATGGCAACAAACCCTTTCCTGAATGCCCAATTTTTCGAAATTGGGCATTTAATTACATAAAGAAGAATCCTCCAGAATTAATCGTCTTATCTGACCAGTCTGACATATCAATCAGTGGACCCGATGGGGTAACAATTACTCGACCTGGAAGTACAGGAAATAGATTCTGGGCTCAACAACTTGATTCCTCGTTGTCAAAAATTGCCGCAGAAGTAGGTGGCAAATTTGTGTACTTTGGTACGATACCGTCCTCTAAACCGTTTGTTGAATGCGTTGAAAAGGACCTCTCAATATTGAAGAGTTGTGCCAGTAAGCCGTCCTATAATGCTACTTCTTTAGTCATTCAAAATCAATTAACAACTAAATACGGTGGATTATTTGTTAATTCTGCTGATTGGCTCTGTTACAAATCGATCTGTCCCCTGATTATTGATAATTCCCCTGTGCGTCCTGATGGAAGCCACCTAGGTGAAGCTCTAGCTAAAAAATTAGGTTTGCTATTCAGAGAAAAACTCTTGGAAAAGAAATTGATTTAGAGTGGATTTGCATAAGTCAGTTAATGGACTACAAGATCAACCAAACAATAATGTGATGAAGCGAGTTGTCGTCTTGTGTAGGTATAACCAAGCACGCTCAATTATTGCTGCATCGATACTAGAGTCTTTATTCCCTCTTGTGCAATTTTCCTCAGGAGGGATAAACGCAGTTGACGGAGATCAAATTCCTGAATCAATCATTCGAATAGCTGAGGAGTGGGGAATTCATCTGAACTCAGATCGTTCCAAGTCTTTGCTTGCGGCACGATCTGAGTTATCCGAGGCCAATCTAGTAATAATTGCTGAAACAGAATTTTTGAATGAGATCCCGATTGGGTATTTGGATGGTAAGCAAGTTTTAAGCATGCAAGATTCAAGATTTTCTTCGCGATTTATTCCGCTTGATCCTATCAACGCCAGTCCGAGTCAAATCAAGTCGGAGCTTGCAAAAACTATAATGACTTCGGTTCAATTGGTGGCGCAAAATGGTTTGCGCGCATATGAAAATGAAGTTTCAGCATACATTCCTGAAAGTGTTGAGTTATTAGGAACGAATTCGATACACGTCTGGAACTACGCAAAAGATCGGGGCGCTAATTTATTGGTTGCCGATTTTCGTGCGCCAAATCCAGTGATTGTAAATAAAATGGGCGCTAAAATTCGAAAGATTACGAAGTTGAATAATTGTGGTTCAGAGGACTTGGTGCTGAGCCCTTTGAACTCTGAGACTCCATACGTTGTGACATCTCAGTATGAAATCGATAATGTGGAAAATTTCGCCCTTAGTCAAAATTTTCAAAAGATTATAAAAGATTTGAGTCGAGAACGAGAGCTCATTATCCTCACAGGTCCTTTGAAGGCAGGTAATTTATCGTTTGTTGATCCTTTTTTGATTGCCTCTCATGCAACAAGGTGTATCAGTTTAACGCCAGAAGAGTTGGACGCTTAAAATTTGGTGCGGTAGGATAAACTTATAAGGTACTAATTTAGGATGAGTTCACGGTTACAAACCCAAACCTCTATGTAAAGGGTCTGTCAAAAATGGAATTGAAGGATTTATATAGGCTAGTCAGCTATAACTTGGGACTCGTTTTGTCCTGCGTTGCAGTGCTATGTTCAGCTACCGCAGTAGTAACGATCCTCCAAACGCCGCAGTACGAATCGAAGATTCAGCTTTTTGTTTCTACTCCAGCATCTGCTCTAGACATCACGTCTTTGGTCCAAGGTTCAAGTTTTACCCAGCAGCGGGTTATCTCTTATGCGCAGATCATCAACGGTGAAGCCACTTTGCTCCCTGTAATTGAGGCTTTGGGCTTGCCTTATTCGCCGCAGGAATTAGCAAAAAAGATAACAGCTTCAGCGCCACTGCAGACGGTACTTATAAATGTTGCCGTGAAGGATAGCAATCCTTACAGGGCTAGTGAGATTGCAAATGCCCTTGGCAAACAATTTGCAATCACTGTGCAGCAATTGGAGGCTCAGATCAATGAATCTACGATTGCGGTTTCTGTAGTGAAACCTGCCGTACCGATACTGATTCCTGTTTCTCCAAAAAAGACACTTAATTTTCTTTTTGCAATTGTTGTAGGATTTGGAATAGGTGTCTTGCTTTCTATTGTTCGCGCTTTTTTCGATAATACTGTGAAAAACGAGGAGCAGTTGAATTCAACCACTTTGTTAGCAGCGGTGAACTTTGATGAAGAAGCAGCTAAAAAACCACTCATATCAGACCTAAGCAGGTACTCAGCACGAGCAGAGTCCTTTAGAACACTTCGAACAAACATTCAATCTTTAGCTAAGGCTCAAAAATTTCAAGTCATTTCCATTACCTCATGCCTAGCAGAAGAAGGCAAGACAACGAGTTCAATTAATCTAGCAATTTCATTCGCGCAGGCCGGCATGAAAACTTTGCTCGTCGAAGCTGATCTTCGCAGGCCGAGCGTGGGAAAGTACATTGGGAAAGATAGAGAAGGAACTATCGGATTTAGCGAGATAATACAGAGTACTTCTTCCTTACAGGTCTCTTCTTTAGCTAAGAAGGCTATCTTCAAGGGGGGCGATTTTAACTTGAGTTTCATAATGGCCGGTAAGGTTCCTTCAAACCCAGCAGAGTTACTAAACTCAACCAATGTTGAAGAATTGATAAAAATTCTACGTCGGAAATTTGATATTGTGATCCTTGATACTCCGCCGATATTGCCTGTCACTGATGCCGCCATTATTGCCTCAAAAGTAGATGGCGTAGTGTTAATCGCAAGGGGAGGAAAAACAAGAACAAATCAGTTTAGAGGCGCTTGTGAAACTCTCAGATTGGTGAACGCAACTATAGTTGGAACAGTCATTAATATGATTCCTCTCCATACGCGTGAATATGACAATTACGGTTATAGATACGGATACGGTTATAGATACGGCGGTAGATACGGTCATAGATACGGCGGTAGATACGGCGGTAGATACGGCGGTAGATACGGTTACAAATATGGTGACCATTCGTACTCACCCATCCGGAAATTGAGTAAAGATGTTTCTCACGAGCCTTATGCTCCGGAAAAAGCTGTCAAAGATAGGATTGAGCACGATGATCGTATCGCAAGAATGAAGAAAAAAATTGATGGAAGAGAATGACAAATTCAACCTCATGGGCTCGTGAAAAGAATAGAACTTTCACTCATTATGTATGCATTGAAGTGGTTTTTTTACAGCTTCTGAAGTACGTTTTCAGAATCAATTCAAGAAATCGTTTTGCAAAATTACATAGTTTAAAGTATTCAATCACACAGTAAATTTAAAAAGGACCTTTGAAATATGGCACTATACAATCCAGCATTGCTTAAGAAACTTTCCTCTACTCTGAATTCATCGTCGTTGAAGTGGTATGTGAAAAGAATAGGTAGAATGGGCCTCGCGGAAGTCTTTTTCCGATTAATTGACATCTTCAATAAGTTTGCCTTGTCTTTATCTCCAAAAGGACCGAAACACGAATTCGCTCACATCGATTTTGATTGGAGATGCATTCAAAATTCCCAATTTAATGTAAGAAAAAATCATGATGCCCCGATTGATGAGTCAATTTTGATTTACGGGAAAGAGTGGACTGTCTGTAATCAAGAGGGCGTAAATTGGGAAGGTTTATTGTCAGGTTTTGACTCGAAGTCAATTCGAACATTTAAGGTTCGATACCGCAATTCAGGAAAATTAGAGGATGACATCAGATTCTCTTGGGAATTAAACCGTATGACTTGGGTTTATCCTTTAGCATTCTCAACAGAAGAGTCAAAGAACTTGAAAGCATTGGAATATTTAAGAGACTTTCTGAAGAGTGATCAGCCAGGGTATGGTCTTCGATGGAACTCCATGATCGAGCTTGCAGTTCAATCCATTTCGCTTCTAGCACTCAGTTCTAGATTAGCTCAGTACTTAACTGCTGCTGATAAGGAAATGTTACAAAATTCATTATCAAGTAGATATAAATGGCTCCAAAAATTGCCTTCTCGGTACTCTTCAAACAATAACCACAGAATAGCGGAACTCACTGCATTGATTTTTCTTGCAGAATCTGCGGGCTTCCAGAAATCTAGTTATCGTTATCAAGGTCATCTTATGAGCGAACTTGAAAGACAAACTTTACAGGATGGATTTAACGCAGAGTTGTCCCCTGGTTATCATTTATTTGTTTTAGAATTGATAATTGTTCTATGTAAGTTGTTCCCAGAAATGAAATTTATCTCAGAGTTTAGTTCGAGTGCATTTAAAATGCTTTCGGTTGCCCAGTCAATTGAAAGAATTAATCAGTTGTGGCCAGATTTCAACGACTCCGATGACGCGATGCTATTTTCCGTTCTGGTCCCATCTGGCAATCGCATTGAATTTCTGGCTGATTTTTTTGGAGTAAGGTCGTTCGATGAGACTAGAAAACTTTTAACACTCCCAGAAGCCGGATACACCTTTCTGCAACACGCATTCAAGAATTCTCATCTATCGATCGCCATAGATCATGGGGATATAGGTTTTGGAGCAATTGCAGCACATGGTCACGCCGATAGTTTGGCCTTGTGGCTAGTCATTAACAAAATTCCAGTATTAGTCGAATCTGGAACATATTCCTATCACTCTAATTTGACTTTGCGGAATTATCTGCGTTCAGGAATCGCACATAACACCATAACTATAGATCACGAGAGTTTAAGTTCACCCGAAGGCCCTTTTTTGTGGAATCCTAAGAATTGTGCGCAGAGCGATTTGGTGAAAGCAGAGTACGACTCCAAAAAAGGTTTTATTCAAGTAATTGCAAAATACAAAAAGACCAAGAAGTATGGAGCAGGGACGGCAGTACGCACCGTGTCAATTGACGATGACTGCCTGACGATCGCTGATAGTGCAACTTCAGGAATGTCCTTAGAAAGTCACTTCATACTTTCTCCAGCTTTCCAACTAAAGGAGAGGAGTGGAGATGTACGGTTTTTATTTTCGAATGGTGACGGTATCGTCTTCACGGTTTCTTGTGATCCCCAAAGTACAATTTCCATCATGCCTGTGGACATCTCCCCCAGTTATGGAGTTCTGGAAAAGAGCTGCAGAGTGACAGTTCATGGAAGGTCCGGAAACATGACGCAATTTAGATTCGATGAAATGGAATGATGAAAATTGCAATTTTTGGTATGGGATATGTGGGAGCTGTAACAGGTGCCTGTTTGGCAAAAAATGGTAATTTCGTTTCGATTATTGAAGAAAACTCAAAAAAAATCGAATTTTTCGAAAAAGGAATATCTCCATTTTTCGAACCTGGATTAGAAAGTTTGATTATTGGTGAGGTTGAATCTGGTAGATTGAGGGCGAATTCTGATCCCGCAATCGGCTTGCTTGAATGTCAATTCATTCTCGTTTGCGTAGGTACTCCAACCGATTTTGAAACAGGGAAGAGTAATCTGTCGTCTCTAAAAGCCGTCGCAGCTGATATTGCAAATCATTTAAGCAGTATTGATGGGCCTGTCTCGATAGCGGTGTGCTCTACAGTGCCACCTGGAACGACTGAAGAGACTTTTCGTGTGATCTTGGATGAAAAAGGAATCCCTCAAACTAAGTATTCACTTGGATTTATTCCCGAATTTCTAAGAGAGGGTAGCGCTATCTCTGACTTCCTAAATCCCACAAGATTTATAATCGGCTCTAGAAATAAAAAGGAAGCAAAGGCGTTTCTAGATCTACGACCTGAGTTGTCACAAGTGACACACATTGTAAATACTTCGACGGCCGAAATGCTGAAAACGGTGGAGAATGCCTGGCATGCCACAAAGATCACATTTGCAAATGAAGTCTCAAGAGTTTGTAATTCTTATAGTATTGATGCCGGCCAACTGATGGAAATTCTGATTAAAGATAGCAAGCAAAATATCTCTCCCGCTTACCTTCGCCCAGGATTTGCATTCGGAGGCTCGTGTTTACCTAAGGATTTGCGTTCGCTCAATGTTTTGGCAAATGTGAATAACGTACACGTCCCAATGTTGAACTCCATAGCGGACAGCAATCGCGCTCATGTCTTGGCGGCAATTTCACAAATCGAGAATTTGGGTGAGAGAGCGGTCACCATATTGGGGCTCGCCTTCAAAGGCAATACCGATGACATTCGAGAAAGTCCTGCCCTGGACCTGATTTCTGCTCTTCACGCAATGGGCTACGAGTTGAAGGTCCACGATTTCAATATCGATCCCCTTAAGCTTACGGGCGCTAACGCACACATTTGGATGGAGCACTCTTACCTGGAAGCAGTTTTTGAAAGTGACTTGAGCAAGGCGGTAGATGGTTCAGGGTTGGTTGTTATTGCACAGTATGAGAGCAAGTATTCCAATCTTAAGAATTTGCTGGAACCATCAATGAAAGTTTTGAATCTGGCCGGACTATGAGAGGCCGTAACAAGAGAAACATACTTTTTCTAGTTCAGAATTTGTCCGTCCCGTTCGATCGAAGAGTGTGGATGGAAGCCACCAGTTTGCATCATGCTGGGTATTCCGTCACGATTATCTGCAGAACTATGAAGAATCAAGATAAATTAATTGAACGCTTGGATGGAATCAGAATTTTAAGATTTCCTTTACCTTTTGAAGGTCGAGGCAAAATTGGAATAATTCTCGAGTATCTGTGGTCAGTAGTTTGTATTTTTATACTTACACAGTTGGTAGCTTTCTCCAAAAAGATTGATGTCGCACATATATGCAATCCCCCAGATTTGCTTTTCTTTTGTGTTCTACCTACAAAGTATTTAAGAAAGACAAAAGTCTTGTTTGATCAACATGATGCTTGCCCCGAAATCTGGGAGTTAAAGTATCCACAAGGAAGTGTAATCCTGAGGCAAGCGCTGTTCTATTTTGAAAGACAAACTTTTAAAATTGCGGATAGGGTTATCTCACCGAACGACAGTTACAAAGAAATAGCCATTCGAAGAGGTAACTTTCACCCAGATAAAGTAAGAGTGGTTAGATCATCTCCAAGCATAGAATTTTTAAACAAAAATCCCAAAGAAGTTACTAGCTGTCAAGATTATTTAAGCATCGCATACTTGGGAACCATGGGGTCGCAGGAAGGAATAGACTTACTCCTTCTCGCGCTCAAGGAGATTCAATCTAAAAGACCAGATTTAAAATTGAGACTTGACTTGGTTGGCGATGGTCCAGAAAAATCTGAATTGGTCTTATTCGCTCAGGATTTAGGCTTGAGCCAGAATTGTATTTTTCACGGAAGGGTGAGTGACTCAGATTTGAGAGAGATTGTGTCTTCCGCAGATATTGCCGTAAATCCTGATCGTCCTAGTAAATTCAATGACATTTCATCAATGAATAAGGTTATTGAATACATGGCTTTAGGAGTTCCCATCGTTCAGTTTGCCACAATTGAAGGTGAGCGTACGGCCGAAAAGTCAGCCGTACAGGCTGAACACCCAAGTTTTCAATCATTGGCTATCGCTATTCTTCGGTTAAGCGAGGATGTAGATTCCAGACTTGCAATGCAGGAATTTGGATTAGAAAGATTCAAGTTTTTATGTTGGGAGTCTCAGGTTGATAATCTACTTACGGTTTATGAGGAGTTAAATTCTTGATTTTAAGTTTTGCGTTTCCTCAATGTCGCAAACAAGGAAGAATCTGGACTCTAACCATTGAAAGAACATAATCACAATGAATAGTGAATTGAAAGTGGTCTGGGTGGTGGGTCCGCCTATCAATAAGAGTGGAGGTATAGGTTCGTTATTTACCTATGCTGTGCCATGTTTCCCAAATTCAATTAAAGTAAAGTTTCTTGACACTCGTGGCTATAACGAAAGAGCATATTATTCAATCGTACCTCTGACAAAGGTACTCTTTAGACTTATCGCTGCCCGTCTTCGAAACCAAATTGATCTCGTACACGTCAATGTTGGTGGAGGATTTTCTTTGTACAGGAAAGCAACAGTTGTTTTCTTGAGTACTAGAATTTTAAAACTTCCCACATGTATACATTTTCATGGAGCTGACAACAGTCACTTCATTTTTAGACAAAACTTTCTATTGAAACGTTTCTTTCTTCACTGTATAAACAGTTGCGATGCAGTCATTGTTTTGGGGACCAAAACGTATAGTGAAATGCTAGAAGTCGGTGTACTTCAAAGCAAACTGAAAGTAGTCCGTATGGGTGTTCCAGATTTGCAAAGAACTTTTCAAAATAGTGAGCCTGGTTTGAACCAAGTGCGTAACTCAAATCCCATTATTCTATTTGCGGGTGAGCTTGGAACCAGAAAAGGTCTACCTGAAACATTACAAAGCTTAAGCGATCAAAAACTGCAGGATTTGAATCTAATTGTCGCAGGTAGTGGAGATTTTCAGAAGTGGAAAGAGATTGCCATTCAACTAGGCGTCGACAATAGAGTCGCGTTTATCGGCTTGCGGAGTTATCGGGAGATTCATCAGTATTTTGGTGTTGTGGACGCCCTCATACTGGCCTCAAAAGCCGAGGGCTTGCCGGTATCGGTCATGGAGTGTTTTTCGTCTGGAAAAATTCCAATCATTAATATATCGGGCAATTTAATGGACGTTGCTAACAATTCAAATTCGATTCTAATTTCTAAACCAATAACGATTGAAATCATCGGAGCTTTGCATAAGTTCGACAGTTTATATAGAAGTCAGATGTTTGGCGAACTGTCCCAAATGTCTAGAGAAACTTGGGAAAAGTACTTTAATGTGGAAAAGACTACAATGTTGCTGTCGAGTTTATGGATAAACATCATTAATCAGGAACCAATAAATGAAGCATAGCCAAAAAGAATTTTTTCGTGCGCTAAATCCATTGGTATTTATCCTCAAACAAAAGATCAGATTTCAACGATCCAATTTTTTCCAAAGTTATAGTTCAAGAAGCATCTACGCGATGCATCTTAGGAACCTTCGGTTAACGATGGCTTATAGTGACGTGAGTCATGAGCGTGCGCAGAATGCTCTAATTGAACCAAGCAACAATCTAAGTTTAAAGACACAGTTTGAAAAATACGTTGTAAATCATCGATTTTGGACTTCTCCCATACATAAACTTCACATTAGCGCTTCAACCTCCGGAACCACTGGCGTACCATTGAAATTCATTAGAAATATTCATGACATCTCACTTGAAGAAGCTTTTCAAAGATACTGGCGCGAGACCATCGGATGGAAATCGACAGATAAGGTAGCCGTGCTTAGAGGAGAAATGCTTGAACATTTCAAAGAAGGACATCTATGGAAGAAATATCACTTTAACAAAAGGCTATACCTGAACAGCTACGCATTGGACAGTGGGACTATCTTAGATTTCTATTATGCATTGAAAGACTTCTCGCCTAAAGTTTTATACTGTTACCCAACCTCCGCACTGGCGCTTGCAAAGGGTATTCACTATCTTGGATTGGAACCAATTAACATACCCATTATCTGCTACTCGTCAGAAAGAATGGAGCCGGTGGAAGCCGAATTTCTGAAAGAAGTCTTTTCTGGCCAAACTTTTGGCTGGTATGGGAATGGTGAGCGAACAGTGGCTGCGGGACAGTGCAGCAGTGGACGTTATCACTTTTTTTGGAATTATTCAGATGTTGAAATTTCAGAAGGCGGTGAAATCGTTTCGACCCCGTTGCAGTTTACTAGTTATAAGGTTGTTTCCTACGGAACCGATGATCTAATTAGTGAGGATTTTGGAGTGGGGTGTATCTGTGCGAATCCACCTCATGAACTTACTTCAAGTCAAATATTGGGTAGAAAAACAGAATATCTTCTCCGTCTAGATGGAACTAAAATCACTTTCTTGAATACTCAGATTACTAGGAATGAGCCTTCAGTTTTCGAAAGTCAGATTATTCAAAATGAGAATGGAGATGTCGAACTGCGCATCTCGCCAGATAAGCAGACTGATGAGGTAGTTTCTCGATTAACACAAAACTTTACAGATCGAGTGCCAGAGTTAAATTTCAGAGTAATACAGTTTGCTAAATTACCGAAAAGCTCAAATGGAAAAGTACCCTCGGTGATCAATAACTTTTCTGTCAAATTGGGATCAAAAGACGCGACTTAAAACACAGACCCTTGGAAACTGGATAAAGCCATGTGAAGAGCGTTTGAAGACATTAAGGAGTTTTTTTCAAGTCCGCAGCACGTGCCATGCAGGTAAGAACTCCAAGTAAGATTTGAATAAATCGAGTCCCTTCCCAGGCATTACTCGACATGAGAAAGAAAAATGTTGGAATGTATATCGAAATACTCGACATCGAAACTGATTTCAGAAGCAAAAAGAACCAAATTAAAATCAGCAGAATTCCCAAAAAGAATCCAAATCCAATGAATATCTGGAATGCACTGTTTTCAAGAATAGAACCATTTCCATTTAGCGCATAGTATTTCTGAGCATTTCCATTCCCAACTCCCAAAAAAGGTAGGTCATCAAATATCTTCCTATTTGTAAGAATAGTCTTTCGAAGCTCCCAGTTCGTTGTAGCCTCTGCGGCATTTCTTCCAAATCCAAATGAAGTCAAATGGGAGATAAAATCAAAAAGAAGAGATGCAAGACCAAGGTACGTTGCTGGAATCAAAATCAAAAATATTCCAACAGATTTCCCGTTAGTTATTTTCATCAATAGTACCCAAAATGTGCCCAGTAAAATTGCAAGTGTTCCAGATCTAGAACCCGTGCTATATATAACAAACGCAGTAAGGCATAGAATAAAGTTATTCCAATATGACTTATTCTTCAAAATAAGACCATCATATAAAATGACTATAAAGAACGTTGCTAACACCATTGCAGCCACATTTGCCTGACCAAAGGTCAACAGTGTTCTACCGAAAATTTGTTGTTGATCCAGGGATGCAAAAATTGGAAGTCCAAAATTTCCACTAAACAAGGGCTGAGCATTCGTAAATGCTTCAATTAGACCAAATGGAGCAAGTATGGAAAGTAGTTTTACTATTGTGTCTACTTGTTGTTTCCAATCTATTTTTCGTACATCTTCAGTAGACATCACTAAACAGAGAGTTAAAAAAATGATTCGGGAACTCATAGATATAGACCATCGAAAGTCTATTGTGACTGTCATATTGATGGCCAAGACCAGGGAAACGACCGCAATCCAGCCATACAATTTTAAATTTTTGGCAGGTAAATTTTTTGCGATGAATACAACTGCAATTATATTCACTGGTGATAGCTGTCGTAGAAGTTCAGAATTAAAAACTGACAAAAAATTCGTAGGAACTAATGTGATTGTCATTAGAATGAACGATAAGTTCTGGGAATTATTGAGTCTCAATGCGATCGCAGCGTAAACTGCAAGAATTAGGCAATAAACAGGAAAACTGCGAGTCGCAAAACAAGAAATATAAGAGAAAACTAGAAGTGCGACGAAGAACTTTAGTGAACTTTGATTGCTAACATCCTCAATGTTTGGTGAAGATTTAGTTTTCACTAGTACATTTTTCTTCACATTGGCCTCCTCTTGTTTAGAAAGTTTTGAACGGGCCAAATACGGTTAATTTCTTCCTGATCCGAACTACTGTTTCTCAAAATTTTATAATGAATCCTGCTAGTACTGATTTATTGCTCGTGTGCATCCCAAAATAAAAAAGTCTCTAACAATTTGGGGATAGATGATCACTAGTATGAACCCTTGCCCGAAAGAATGGCTTTGAAAGTTCTAACGATGAGTATCAAATCTAGGGCAATTGACCACTCTTGGATGTACTTGATATCAAAGGCCATTCGTTCTTCCCATGTCGTGTCTTTGCGTCCAGATACTTGCCAGATACCAGTTAGACCTGGTTTAGCAATATGGCGCCGGAAGTGAATATCACCAAGTTGCCCTTCTTCCTGGGGCAGTATTGGTCTTGGTCCAACTAGTGACATCTTGCCGATTAGAACACACCAAAGTTGTGGCAGCTCATCCAAGGAAAATCTTCGAAGGAGCCTGCCAACTTTAGTAATTCTTGGATCATTCTTATAACGCTCTGACATATCCTCATCCGGCCGTCCTAATACCTCAAGCCTTATTGCATCTGAGCCTGGTTTCATTGTGCGAAACTTTGGGAAAATAAAAAGCTTTCTCTCCTGGCCTAGTCTTTGTTGGGTATATAAAACGCTGCCACGAGAGTTAACCTTGATCGCAATTGCGATCACTATGAAAAGTGGGCAGAGCAGGATTAGAGATGGAATTACGAACGCTAGGTCAAAGACTCTCTTGATTACTCGCTGTGAGTCATTGATCCGTGGAGTTAAAACTCGAAGCCAATTAAAATCTGAAAATCGCTTTATCTGATTTTGACTGATGGCAAATCCCAATTGATCATAAATTATTACCTCAACCTTTGATCTCTGAATCAGCCAGATTAGAAGCTCAAGTTCACTGTGTGAAAAGGCTGCAGTTGTGGAGAGCACCACTTTGTTGCACTGTAATCTTTCAAGCTCTGTAATTAGAGCATCCAGCCAAGGTTTAAACTCCTTTTGGTTATCTGGTAAGCAAAAGTACTCAATCTCTGCACGGTATTGGCTTGCAAAGCCCTCAGCCACCGAATTGATCGATCCATTAGGGGTAATAATTAACCACTTTTGTGCAATTCGTTTAGTGATCCGCCTATCTACCACTCTTAGAAATGTCCAACGAATTAGCAGATGCAGAGTAGTTCCACCCACCAGGCTAAAGAGGATTACAAAGCGTGAGATTTGAATCTTGAAAATGTAGCTAGCTGATGAAAAAATTAGAAAGGTGACTAGGCTAGCCTTTAATAGACGTCTATATCCATCAATATGGTTATCCAAAATAGCAACATCCCAGGCCCCAAAGTTTGCTAAACAGCAGAGCCACATAATTGGAAATGCCGCAAGGAGTAAAAAAACTTTCAGATCAACAGTAGGTGAAACATCCTCGCCAATATTTCTTACTTGAACAGCTAAAGCGGTAAGTGCGATAAGTAAAATTGATTCAAATGCAATCAAAAAGTTAAGCAGCCTGCGCTTTGCTGGCAAGGCTGTTTCAGCCTTAAGCGGCTGAAACGTCAGTGTTTGAAACACCTATCGCCTCCAAGACGTAATATGTAAGTTCTTCCATATACAGTTCTATTGTGAAGAATATCTCTACATACATCTATCTATAATCAATTCTTAAAAATTTAGGGGGTTAACCACTCACCAAATCTTGCCTAAGTTGTAGGTGATAAATACCAGCAGTTACATAGCACCCAAAGTTCAGATAAGAAGTGGGCTGGCAAAAAGTTAGCTTACAAAAGTTAAGACAGGTGCTTTCTTGTGGAATATGCTCTGCTAAGTAAAAAGAAGGTAAGTGCTCCAGTTGAGTTAAGCAGGAAATCTCTAAGTGAACTAACCCGTCCAGGGATTAGGAGTTGGAGAGTTTCAGAAGTTGCAGAGAGTGAAATACAGATTACTAATGAGAGTATCGACTTTTCTCTTCCTAAGATTGCGAGTAGAAAAGCAAAAACTGGCATCAGTAAAAAGAAGTTTGCAACCTGCTCTAAGTTACCACTGTAATAGAGGAGATCATGAAAAATTCTCAAGAAGTAGTTGGAAGAAGTAAATTGTTCATTGGGTAATTTACGAGGCAGTAACACCCCAATTAAGTAGAGAGTGAGGTAGATGGTTGCACTTACTTGCCAAATCTTTTTCAACCTCATTGTGCAAAGTTTACCCTAAATATGCTGCCAACGATCCACAAAGTTGCTTAGCAGGCTGATATGCACAGGCAATCACTCTTTATCTGGGTCAGGCGGATCTTGTTGGCTCTCTTTATTATCTTTTTAGTAATTGCAATTGCGCTCGGGCGTAAGATAAAAAGTGATGTAGATTCCTTTGCACACGATCTCAAATCTGGACCATCAGTAGCTGCAACATCAAAAAGTGCTAATCAGTTAAGTAAAGATACAGATTTACTATTTTCGATAGCAAATTTACCAATTATCAAGCAAACGTTGACTCTTACAAATTTAAACTTTCAGCCAATCAAAGATGAAATAATCTCTGCCGTAAAAGTGTCCCCTATTTTGGCAGGTGCTGATCGGCCAAAGAGATACTTAATCGCCTTTCAAAATACTGCCGAGGCCCGCGGTACAGGTGGAATCTTGGGAGCGTATGCAGTCGTTGAGTTAAATCAAGGAAAGCTCGCCGTGATTATGACCGGATCTAATGAAGCGCTTAAATGGATAGATGAGATTCCGATCAAGATGCCTGAGGAATTTACCTCTCTTTACCGTAGCGATCCAGCGATCTGGCAGAACTCAAACCTCTCCCCTCACTTTCCATATGGAGCGCAGATTTGGCTAGCGTTGTGGAAGAAGCAATTTGGCCAGAGCCTTGATGGCGTAATCGCAGTTGATCCAAGTGCGCTTTCATACATGTTAAAAGCCACCGGCCCAATTACGCTACCAAGTGGAAAAATACTTACCTCAGAGAACCTAGTCGCAGAGACATTATCAACTGCATACAAAGAGTATGAAAAAGATAACGCAGCGCGTAAGCAATATTTAGTTAGCATTATTAATGCCACCTTTAAGCAGCTGCTGAGCGGTGAATTTAGTAAATTACAAATAGCAAGGGCGCTGCGCCAGGGAATAGTTGAAAATCGTATTTTGGTTTACTCCACTGAAAGTAGTGTTGAGGCAGAGTTAGCAAAGACCCGGCTGGCTGGTTTTATGGATACTACTCCAAGTAATCAGTACCGAGTGGTTGTGCAAAATATTGATGCCAGTAAGTTGGATTACTACTTAGAACGAGATATTTCGATCAGGTCATTAAGTTGTGGGGTTTCAGCAGAGGTTGAGGTTTCAGTAACGGTAAAGAACTCACTGAAAAGCGGAGTGGGATTGCCTGCATATGTATTAACTAGAGCAGATAAAAGTAAGCCAGATGCAATTATTCCTGGCCAACATCGATTTCTGCTTTTTATTTATGGACCACCTCAAAGCAAATTACTTCATGCCACAAGATCATCTACGACTGGTTCTGCCGGTGGTGTTGCAACTGAGCGAGAGCGACCAATTTTAGTTGCAGATCTTGATCTGCCTCCTGGTGGCAGTGAGGGGGTTACCACTACTTTTTCAAGAGGGTCAGGCAAAATCCAATACCATTCTCAACCACTAGCGTTAAAAGAGAGTGTGAAAATTAATGATGCGTGTAAGTAAGGATTCATTAATACGCAGATTGACAACTATCTTGCTAATTGGAATCTCTACCTGCCTACTTTTCACACAAGCAGGAGTATCTACCGCAGCAGATTACCCACC
>Ga0214917_10002137_pt1 | contig 24571 bp, 25 predicted proteins | sample LL_1208_BB_MetaG_FD_177983 | JGI IMG/M metagenome (GOLD analysis project Ga0214917, IMG submission 177983) | Freshwater microbial communities from Lake Lanier, Atlanta, Georgia, United States - LL_1208_BB | ecosystem: Environmental > Aquatic > Freshwater > Lake | place: USA: Georgia | collected...
ACCCCCTTTCATAGGGCAAGATTTCCCCATGCGCTTAGACCATGTCTCATATGTAACTTCCCATGATCAACTAGCCGACACCGTTCAACGCCTGGGCTCACGCCTTGGCAGCACCTTCGTAGATGGTGGAGTCCACCCACGCTTTGGTACTCGCAACTTCACAATGCCTCTTCAAAACGGCCAGTACATCGAAGTTGTGTGCCCACTAGATCACCCAGCAACAGAGCAAACTCCTTGGGGCAAAGCTGTTAGCAAGAAAGCCCAAGAAGGCGGCGGATGGCTTACATGGGTTTTTGCAACTGAAGATATTTCAAAGGTTGAAGAGAAGTTTGGCCGCAGTGCAATCGAAGGTCACCGCAGACGTCCAGATGGAAGCGATCTTAAGTGGAAGCAAATCGGAGTTAATGAGATCACCGATTCTCGCGAACTTCCATTCTTTATCCAATGGTTAACAGCTGATCACCCATCACAAGATGGAAAAGCAGTAGCAGCAATTGAGAAGATTACGATTGCTGATACTGATCACCTTGCTGATTCTTGGTTCAAGACTGAAATCCTTGGTGGATTAAATGGTGCTTCAGTTGATTTTGTTGATCCGTCGTCAAATGATGGCGAGTATGGAATCGTTGCAGTGCAGCTAACGACACCAACAGGTTCTGTTGTTCTTGATTAAAGATTTAAGATCTCATCAACTATTCTTTCAGCGCCTTTAAGGTCAATTAAATCCGCGCACTTTTGCCTTAGGAAGTCACGGACATCTTTTGATCGGACAAGTTTAATAATTTTAGGTTCGTCAAACTTCCAGCGCCCTTCCATCATTGTTCCAATAGGTGTAGCAACACCGGCCACAGATAGAGTCTCGTAGTAATCTTGCTGATTTTTAACCGCACAACCAATACCAACTGCAACTTCCCGAGCAATGAATTCTAAACTTGTTGTGCTTGCAGTTGTGAAAACGAGTTCAGCAGTAGCGGCCAATTCATCAAGTTCAGAACCAATGGGAACCAAAGTGAATCTTGGATCTGGGTGCCCTAAAGATTTACTGTCGCTAAATAAGTGGACTTTAAAATCGTCCGGAAGATTCTTCAAAACGTCGGTTACCGATCTAACAAAATTGAAGGAATCAGTGCCACCCCCAATTACGAGTATTTCAGGCGATGATTTTTCAGTTGTAAAGCTCTTGTTTTTTTTAATTGATTTCCTAAAAGGAATGTATTTCGGACCAGCTAAAATTCTTTTGCTTGGATTTTTCATCCAATCAAGCGAGAGGCCTGGATGTATTTTTAGATCAGATTCGTAGTTGGGCGTAACTTCATCGATGATAGTTACCACCGACCTCCATTTTCTCCGTTGAATGAATTCTTCATCGACGCGTACGACGTATGAATCAAGTATCAAAACATCCTTAGAAGGATTTGAAATAAATTTTTCTGGAGCCTGGCAGATTTCGGAAAATCCGAGACTATTTATCCGTGAGGAAAGCCAAGGGACATCTGAATAAGTGCCGACGAATATGACTTCTTGGCCACGCTCAATTAACTCTTCAGCGATGGCTGAGGAGCGCATAACGTGCCCAGACCCAATTAAAAGAGAAGCATCAGCTCGGATAACATATCTCATAGTGTCAAAGGGTATGCTGCATTCATTGAATTGCGGTAATACCGCTCAGACACACAGGAGAGTTAGATGTCTCAACTAGATGGTGCATCGGTTTTGATTACAGGCGGAACCGGCTCCCTCGGAAAGTCCCTGGTTGAACATTTGCTAAGGGAAACGAAAGTTCGACGTGTTGCTATTTTCTCTCGCGATGAGTTGAAGCAACAACACCTTCGCATCGAACTTCAAGATGACCCAAGGTTACGCTGGTTCTTAGGCGATGTTCGTGACCTTGATCGCTTGAAACGAGCATTCCACGGCGTAGATTATGTTATTCATGCCGCCGCATTAAAGCAGGTAGACACGGGTGAGTACAACCCAATGGAGTTCATCAAGACGAACGTCCTGGGAAGTCAAAATGTTATTGACGCTTCAATTGATGCAGGTGTGAAGCGAGTGGTTGCCTTGTCAACTGATAAAGCTTCTTCTCCGATAAACTTATATGGCGCAACTAAATTGACAGCAGACAAACTTTTTGTTGCTGCAAATAACTATAGTTTTTCTTATGGAACTTTATTCTCGGTAGTGCGCTACGGAAACGTGATGGGAAGCCGTGGTTCTGTTATTCCATTTTTTCAGGAGATCGCCGCAAAAGGGAAACCACTGCCAATAACAGATTTAAGAATGACTAGGTTTTGGATCAGCATTGAATCCGCTGTGAAATTCGTTCTTGATTCCCTTGAAATGATGAAGGGTGGCGAACTTTATGTACCTAGAATTCCGAGTATGAAGATAGTTGATCTAGCAAAAGCAGTTGCCCCAAGCGCTAAACTTGTTGAAATGGGTATGCGACCAGGTGAAAAGTTACATGAGGAGATGATTTCTGCTGACGATAGTCGGAGAACGATTATTTTAGAGAATCGATTCGTCGTTACCCCCGTGGTAGCAGAGTGGGGTTTTGAACCCCCAATAGGCAAAAGCATGCCTGAAGGCCAAGCGTACAGATCCGATACAAATGATCTTTGGATGTTGGAGTCAGATATTAGTAATTTTATTAGGAATTTATAACCTCCAATGATTCCTTATGGCCGCCACTACATCAGTGATGCTGATATAGAATCAGTTGTCGCTGCGCTAAGAAGCAACTGGCTCACGACCGGCCCATTAGTTGAAGTTTTTGAAAATGCGTTAGAGAAAGTAGTTGGAGCGCCTTGCGTATCAGTTAGTTCCGGGACAGCCGCATTGCACTGTGCATATGCAGCTATAGGTCTTAAACCCGGTGATGAAGTAATTACGCCACCTATAACATTCATAGCCACTCAAGCAGCAGCAGTACTCTTTGGAGCCACTATTGTCTTTGCGGATGTTCAACCGGATACAGCAAATATTGATCCGATGTCAGTCGAGGCTGCAATTACATCTCGGACAAAAGCAATAGTTGCCGTCGACTATGCAGGCCACCCTGCCGACCTTGATGAACTTAGGGCAATTGCTGACAAGCACGGGATATTTCTAATCGAAGATTCAGCACACAGTATTGGTTCAAATTACAAGAATCGGCCGATTGGCTCAATTGCAGACATTACAACTTTTTCTTTTTTCCCTACCAAGAATTTAACCACTGGTGAAGGTGGAGCAGTTTCATCAATACACCCGGAATTACTTTTAAAAGCAAAGAGGTTTTCTCGTCAAGGTCTAATTAGAAATCCTGAGGAATTTCTCATCAAGGACGAAGGATTATGGCATCAGGAAGTTCATGAATATGGTCTAAATTACCGATTACCGGATTTACTTTGTGCCTTAGGAATTAGTCAATTAGAAAGATTGAGTGAATTTAAGCAAAAGAGAATGTCTATTTTCTTGAATTATCAAGAATTGTTGAGCGAGCAAAGTCAAATAAAGCTGCCAACTGTGAGAAATTACGTTGATCCCATGTGGCATCTTTACCCAATAAATGTTGATCCGGGTAAGAGGAAATTCATATTTCAAGAGTTGCGAAAAAAGAAAATAGGAGTTCAAGTTAACTATATTCCTGCTTACTGGCATCCAGTATTTGATTCAGAGAAATATCAGAGAGGACTATGCCCTGAGGCAGAGAAATACTATGCCAGTCAAATTTCTCTGCCTTTACATTTTCAGATTTCTGCTAGTCAAGTTGAATTTATCTCAGAATCTCTACAGGTTTTGACGAAATCATGAATATTTTACTTTTTATAAATGGAAATTTAGGAATAAGAATTTTAGATTACATATCAAATCTAGGAATTTGTAAACTTACAGGCGTAATCTTAAACTCCGACAACAAAAGGGGTCCAGACTATTTCGATGAAGTTGAATGTCAATTACGTGCTAGGAATGTTGAAGTTCCAATTCTAAAGTGGAACCAAGGGGTTTCCCAAAGCGCAGAATTACAGTCGCTTCTAAACGGTGCTGAATTTGGAGTCTCAGCTCTTTTCGGACATATCCTCCCTGAAGAGGTTATTGGCAAATTCCCTGGCGGCATAATAAATCTTCATCCCTCATTACTTCCAATTGGGCGTGGAGCTGACCCAATTCCTTGGGGAATTATTGAAGGCCAAAAGCAGGGTATAACTCTTCACTTAATTGATTCAAATCTAGATTCAGGTAGCATCCTCTACCAAAAAGAAATACCAGCAGATATTTCAATGAATGCTGGTGAAATTTATGAAATTGCCATGTCTGAATTGTTTACCGAGTTTTCTAGACTATTTAAAAAATGGATAGATGGTGAGATTCAGGTTAGACCTCAAATAAATGCCACCGTTACTCAGCATAAGTCGTGCGAACTTGTTGCACTGAGAGTGATTAAAGATTATGAGATTGCTTCATTTGGAGAATTTATCCGCCGCATTCAAGCAACTTCGTTTTCAAATGGCAGCCTACCAACATACTTCGACGATAAAGGTAGTATTTGGGAAATAGCAATCAAAATTATGAAACCGTCTAATAATGAATAGAAGTGGAAGATGCTGAAAATGAACAGTAAGGTGCCCCTATTTATTGCTGAAATTTCTGCTAATCATCTGGGTGATTTTGAGCGCGCCAGAAGTTTAGTGAAAGCTGCTGTAGCAGCTGGAGCAACCGCTGTTAAATTCCAAACTTACACCGCAGAAACTATGACGCTAGATTCGGAATTAGAAGAGTTCAAGATTTCTGCAGCACATCCGCTTTGGGGTGGCAGGAAACTCTTCGATCTATACGATGAGGCACATACTCCTTGGTCTTGGCATGAAGAATTATTTGATATTTGCAGATCGGCAAACGTAATTCCATTCAGTAGCCCGTTTGATATTTCAGCAGTTGATTTTTTGGAAAGTATTAACGCACCGATGTACAAAATAGCATCTATGGAAACTGGTGATCACGGATTAATTCGACGTGTTGCAGAGACAGGAAAACCGTTAATTATTTCAACTGGTGCAACTGAGTTAAATGAAATTGATGAATTAGTCGAAGTGGTTGAAAAGTCTGGAAACAAAGATTTGACACTTCTAGTTTGCACAAGTTCATATCCGGCAGATCCAGCTGATGCTCATTTGAGACGGATCAAAACCATTAGGGATAGATATGGATTGAAAGTAGGGCTATCCGATCACACTCTTGGTATTGGAGTTAGTATTGCAGCGATTGCGTTGGGAGCCACGGCGATTGAGAAACACCTAACTCTTAGGCGCGGTGATGGTGGAGCTGATGGTGCATTTTCTATGGAACCAGAAGAATTTTCTATGCTTGTAAATGAGGGAACCATCGCGTTTAAAGCTTTGGGTAATCCCACATGGAGAATCCAAAAATCTGAAATGGAATCTAGAAGGTTGAGAAGAAGTTTGGTTGTTACGCAAAGTGTAAATCCGGGAGATGAAATTTCTCTGGAAAACATTAACTCAATTCGCCCTAACATCGGAATGCCTTCCGCGAAACTCGAGAGTGTTTTAGGAAAGAAATTTAATAAGCCGATGCGGCGTGGAGATGGACTACATCAATCCGATATTCTTGAATAGTCATTTCGCTAAGTAACAATTACTACACTAAATTATCATGTCGATACAAAGGAGCGCGAATTGAAAGAGCACTGTAAGGTTGTTTTTGAAATTGGTCCTACACATCAAGGTGAAGAGTCTGCAATCGAACTAATTAAGAGCGCAAAAGCTGCAGGTGCTGATGCCGTAAAAGTACAAATTCTTAATGCTGAAAAACTAGTTAAAGATACGAATCAAATGTTTACTTATGGAATTCTTGATGATAATGGAAATGTAGTCTTTGTTGAAGAATCACTCAGAGATATATTGCAGAGAAGAGAACTTTCAAGGAATTCATGGGAACGAATTGCACAATATGCGGAAAGTCAAAACATAGAATTTTTTGCAACAGTCACTGAAATTGGCGATATAGAGTGGCTAACTTCTATCTATTGCCAGTCTATCAAGATTGCATCTGGTGACCTCACGTACCATCCGCTTTTAGAGGCTGCCGCACAAACAGGAAAAAATATTCAAATAGATACAGGCAATGCAACATTTGAAGAAATCTCCAAAGCTATTGAAATTATTAGGAGGTGTGGAAATGATGACATTGTGGTTCATCATTGCCCTCCAGGCTACCCGGCCGTTGATGAAAAAATTTTCCTAGGCACAATCCCCTTTTTGCGAGAAAAATTAGGGGTAAATGTTGCATTTTCAGATCATTCATTGGGTTGGCACATGGATATTGCAGCTCTTTGTTTAGGAGCTTCCATTCTGGAAAAAACTTTAACCAGTGATCGTAAAACAAAAAGCCCTGAACATGTATTCTCATTAGAGCCAAAGCAGGCAGAGAATTTTGTGAATGACATTCGCTCTGTTGAAAAGGCTTTAGCATCGGGAGTAAGAACTATTTCCTTAGAAGAGTCGAGTCGCGCGATGTCGATTCGAAGGTCTGGATATTATAAAAGCACTATGAAGCCAGGCGAGCTGCTAACATTTGATAATATCGATTTTCAAAGGCCCGGAATTTACTTAACCCCCGATCAAGTAACTTCATTGATTGGTAAGAAATTAACGATTAATGTAGAAAAAGGACAGCAAGTTGAATTTGAGCATTTTAAGTGATTGATATAATTAACTACGGTGTCGGGAATATTAAATCGATTGAAAATGCTTTTCGAGATGTTTCTGATTCGGTGAAAGTTTGTACTCAAATCAACGAGATTAGGAATAGTTCTAAGATTGTTCTTCCCGGAGTTGGTGCTTTCGGTGCAGGGATTACAAAACTTCGAGATCGCGGTTGGGATAAAATAATTGTTCAATATTATCAATTGCGCCGCCCAGTATTGGGAATTTGCCTTGGGCAGCAGTTATTTCAAAAAATGTCACTTGAAAACGGAAATAATATAGGGCTTGGAATTTTCAATAGTGAAGTCCTTGGATTCAATGAACTCAAAGAAAAAGTGACAACCCCTAATATCGGATGGCGAAAAATTAATAGGCACAGAAATTCAACCCTTCTGTATGATCTAGACGACTCAGATGCATTCTATTTCCTACACTCTTTTTATTGCAAAATTGATTCAGAAACCACAATCTCTACTTCGTATCACGGAATAGACTTTTCAAGTATTGATAAAAAAGGCTCATTTGTAGGTGTTCAATTTCATCCTGAAAAGAGCTCCAAGTCCGGTTTAAAATTTTTAAATAATTTTATGCATTGGGACCCAAATCACGATGATTAGAGTAGTTGGAGTTTTGATTTGGAAAGACTCCACAATAGTTCAAAGTGAAAAATTCACACATACCAATGTCATTCACGACGATGTGATTCATGCGGTGGAAAGCTTTCGAGCAGACGACCTAGATGAACTAGTGATACTTAACGTGTCACCCAATAGTCAGAGCATTACAACTTTTGCGAAGGAATTGGGTCGAATAACGAGAGATGTGAGAATTCCAATCTCAGCAGGAGGGCATATTTCCTGTAAATACGATTTTGAGCAACTTCTTGGAAATGGAGCTGACAAAATTGTGGTCAATACTTCAATTGTCGAAAATCCAGAGTTCGTAAAAGAAATGTCCAACCTTTATGGTTCCTCAACAATTGTCGGTTCAGTAGATATTAGAAAAAATATAGAAACGAACACAAGAGTAGTTTTCACAAGACAAGGAAAGAAACAAACAGACTTGGACCTTAGAGAATGGTTGAAATTAGCCCAAGAAACAGGGGTTGGGGAGATTCTCTTCAATTCAATTGACCACGATGGTGGACGAGAGGGTTATGATTTAGAGTCGCTTCGATTTATTGCAGATAACACCGCTCTACCACTGATAGGATTTGGAGGTGTTGGAAAATGGGAGCACTTAGCTGAGGGTCTCATGCAAGGTTGCGACGCAGTCGCTTTTGCAAATGGTTTACATTATGTTGAATTTGCTCCACGCAAGGCAAAGAGATTTTTGATTGATAAAGGATTTGAAGTGAGGAAATGGGGATAGCGTCATTGGAAAAGGGAAGCAATTTTAGAAATTCGCCATTTTATTGTGTCAGATGTTTCTATCCTAAGAACGCTAAGCCTACGATTACATTTGATGAAGCTGGCGTATGTAGTGGGTGCCGATATCATGAAAATAGATCCAATTTTAAAATAGATTGGTCAGAAAGAGAGCGAAAACTCAGGCAACTTCTAGAGGATGCAAAAAGCGATGCAAAAAGGCGAGGTGCTGAATTTGACTGTTTAATTCCAGTTTCTGGCGGGAAAGATTCTCATCTCCAGGTTTGGTTGATGAAGGAAGTCTATGGTATGAATCCTCTCCTAGTACATTTCAATCATGGTTTCAATACCCTTGCTGGTTTACGAAATCTAGATAATTTGGTGACAAAGTCGGGTCAAAAATTAGTAACTGTGCATGCGGAACCAACTTCAGCTAAGAAATTAGCGCGGTTAATGATAGAGAAAGTTGGGGATATAACATGGCACTATCACGCTGGAATAATGACCGCCCCATTCCAGGTTGCAGTGAAGGAAGAAATTCCTTTGATCATTTGGGGTGAACATGGGTTCGGTGAATTAACTGGTTTAGTTTCCTTATTGGATTTTCCGGAATTCACTAACTGGAAACGTAAAGAGCACGACATGCGTGGAATTGATCCTAAATCGCTGATAAACCAGAATGGAATCGATGAGTTCGATATAGCACCTTATATTTTCCCAGATGAAGAAAAAATGGATTCACTCCAAGTTCGTGGCATTTATCTTTCAAGTTATCTGAAGTGGAATGCGTTTGAACATGCAAAGCTGATGATTCAAAAATGGGATTTCAGTGGTGTTCGATTTAAGCGAGATCGCACATTTAATCTTTACTCAAAGATCGAGGACCATGCAAACGACATTCATGACTATATGAAATTTTTAAAATTCGGATACGGTCGAGCTACGGATGACGCGAGCATGGAAATACGGCATGGGCGCTTACGTAGAGAAACAGCACTTGAAATTGTTAACGAGTACGATTCCAATACACCTTCTACTCTAGAGTTTTATTGCGATTACCTTGAACTTAGCGTAAATAACTTTTATAAGCTGGTCGAACCGTTGCGCGACCTAAATGTTTGGGAAAAAAATTCGAGAGGTAAATGGCAAATAAAGCAAGAAGTAATCAATAATCGGAAAATAAAGCAATTTCATTACAACGAAGAGGATCTTATTTTCGATACAAATTTACAGAATATGTACTTCAATCCAAGTAATCCACCCACCCCAAGTTTGGAAAACGACTTGAACTTTAAGCACAATAATTTTTTTGAAGGCATTTGAGGAAATTGTCAAAAACTGTTGCCATAATTCCTGCCAGGGGCGGTTCAAAGCGAGTTCCCGGCAAAAACACCATTCAAGTAAATGGTCGATCTATGCTTGAAAGATGTGTCATAAACATTCAATTATCTAGTATCTTTGATGAAATAATAGTCTCAAGCGATAATCATGTCACCCTTGAAGAGGCTAATCGATTAGGAGTCACGGGCGTAAAGCGAAATACAGAATTATCCTCAGATAAGGCAAGAGTCGATCAAGTTTGTCTCGATTTAGCCTTAAATTCAAAGAAAATTGAAAGAATTTGTTGCATCTATCCGACGGCAATTCTCTTACAACCGAGCACAATTTTAAAGAGCTTTGAATTTTTCAGAGACAAAAATCTTACTTCAGTTATGGGCGCATCAAAATATAACTTTAATCCTGTTGAGGCCTTCCTAATTTCCGATGAGAATACCATTCATCCTATGTTGCCAGAATGGCGAGGTAAAAAGTCGCAAGAGTTCCCTTCCACATGCGTGAGCAATGGAACTCTATATTGGTCTACTGCGAAACATTTGATTCAGCATAATTCTTTAATTTCGAACGAAACACAGCCATTTTTCATCCCAGATTCTGAAGTATGTGATGTAAATACCGTTGAAGATCTAGAAAAATTGAATCAAATTGTTCTAAAATTAGAATCCTACGATGCCGAAAAATATTGATAAGTCTCTTGCTCTACTTCAAACGGGTCAGAACAGACTTTATTTTGAGATAAGAAATTTTTTAATTAAACAGAATGCCCATTAGTTGAAATAAGTCGGGCTTTAACCCAAAGTCGATTAGATAGACCCTTTACCGCTGTGTACGGGAATTCTGCTGATATGAAATCTGTTGATATTAAACTATTGGAATACCTTCGTACCAACTATTCGAACATGTCCTCCACCATAAAAAACCTCTGAAATTCGGTTATTTTTAAGAAAATGTATGGGAGCTAAGTATTTTCTAATATTCTTTCTATGCACATAAAATGTAATTTCTCGATGGTCAATAATTGCATTATTTTCAAATTCTTTACGAAGGAATACTGAATCAAGTTTTGAACCTTGTTGGTTTGGGGCTTGAATCATATTCTTGAAAAATCTAGTTAGATCCAAATCTATCATTCTGTAAATTAATCTTTTCAGAAAAAAATATTCTAACAATCCAATATCTTGCTTTTTGCGCAAAAAATTCAAGTATATTTGCATTTCTTTTTGTATCAATTGGGGATCAACCTCATCAATATAACTCTTAAAGAGGGAATCCTCCCTATACGCTTGCCTAAATGCTGGAACAAGAAATTTACCTCCTATTCCTGAGTTAAAGCCTGAGTAAACAAATAGCTTTCCTCCAGGTTTAGTCACTCTGGCGAGTTCCTTAATTGCATCTTTAGCTTCTTGGACTGAAGACAGATGCATCAAGACTCCATTAGAGAAAGTGACGTCGAAAAAATTATCTGGATATGGGATATTGATTGTGCTGCCTGGAGAAAAGAAAAATTTGTCTTGAGTTTCCAGTTTCAATTTAAACTCTGGTGAGATTTCAGTGGTTGGATCCATTCTTCTCCTATATCCAAACAGTGTATTTCGCTAACCCCGTGTTTATACATTGCATGTTGAAAATAACCTGAATTCCCGCATCCTGCATCCAAAATGATTTTTCCTGCGAGATCATTTTTCTCTAAACCGTAGTATGCAAGATCTTCTGCCATAGCTAAAAAACGTTGGTACATCTTTTTATCACTCAAATACTGATTATGTTGCGCTTGATATACTTTACGCGTGGCTATTTCGCTTTCTGAGAACACCATAGCATTTCCAATCGGTAGAAACGGATCAAACATGATGAAAAGATCTGTGTTAAGAAGTATAACCATAGCTTGATAAAATAAATTAGAAAATAGGTCAGTGACTCAATTTAATCTTGCTTAGCGATATAGTTAAGCTCATGCCAAAAGACCAAACAGAACTTAGCGACGCGATAAAATTAGCGAAAATCGAGCACACGTATATCATTAATTTTGACGCTTCAATTTTTTCTGAAATACTGGAGTTCGTAAAGCAAGATTTTAAGAATTTAAGCAGACAAATCACAATTCTAGGTTGCGACGGCGGCTTTTCAAAGTGCATCCCCAAGCAAAATTGGACGCACTTAACAACAGAAGATGCATGTGATGCGTGCAAGACATGTCAATTGAAGCAGGATGTTACTAATCGAAAGATAGATTTTCCAAAATATTACCTAGAAAGAAATTTCTTACCTACTGAAGTAGAGGAATTTCTAAACTCCGATCCTATAGAGATGAAACACTACTTGGATTTTGAATATGAGGGAATCCATATCTTTAGGCTAGTTGCATTTGATTTAGTTTCACAAGCACGGTCATTAAATCCATTTGAATTATTCAGTGGCGAAAATTTAGATTTTAGACTTAGATTGTTGGATGTTTGTAATCTAATTAATTGGCTTAAATTATCAATCAATTTTGATAGATCTACACTACTTTTGGCATGCAACGGAAATTATATGTTGAATAGTGTTTGTCGAGAAATTGCAAGATTAAATAATGGTCATTTTTTGAGCGTTGAAATGGAACCCATTCAAAATACCGGTTATCGTAGATTCAAATATTTTGAAGGTCGAGATGCAATTAATTCAAAATCACGATCTTGGAATAATTATCTTGGTTATAGTTTTAGAAGAAGGAATTTTTCCAAGGTTTTAAAGCAATTTGAAAATCGATTTAAGGGTAATGCACATAATTCATATGTTATTAAAAAAGATGACTTAGATACGCGAGAAAAAATTGAAAATTTAAGAAAACGCACAAATTCCATTAGATCGGTGTTTTTGTCCAGCTCAGAAGAGCTACTTGCACATGCGATAGCGTTTGATCATAATTTTTCATTTGAATATTATGTAAATCATCAGACAAATTTTCTTCGATATCTTATCGAAGAAGCTGCCAATTTTCCCGAGATCGGCATAGTTGTTCGATGTCATCCAAGGCAAGGAATATCGAAAAAGTCTTCTGTCATTTCGGAAGAGTACCGAGTAATTCAAATGTTGATTGATTCGAGTGAGTTACCAGAAAATATTCTATTTATAGAACCAAGTGATTTGATTTCCTCTTATAAAGTAATTGCACTTTCGCAGGCAGTCTATATTTTTTGGTCCACAATTGGACTTGAGTCAATTTTGCTTGGCACCCCAACCATCACCCTCGCCCCAGAGATTGAAATTTGGCCACTAAAAGAGTTGACAAATTGTCAATTTGAAAACTCCGAAGTTGCATGGTCAAGTATATTCTCAGATACAGTTTCAGTTGGTCTTCCGTCAAACCAATGCGTAATTGAATGGTATGAGAGAACGTTCTATGGAAACTGGTATCAGACATGTATCCCGATTTTAACTTCATCAACACTACTTAGACCAAGGAATTTAGTTTGGAGAGTGATTGATAAATATGGATTTAGGGAACTAGTCGTCAAAAAGTGGATCCAAATTTTCTCAACGGATAAAGCGTTAAATGAGAGATATAGAACGAGAAGTCGGTGGAGCTTTTTGGAAATTTTCTTAAGGAGAATGTCTTATTTGGAGTTAATTCGATGGCGTGATCATTGGCACAGAGAATTAGTGGGGAAAAATCAAGATATCAATTAACGAGAAAACTTAATTATTGACAATTTATTCTGTTATTGTTTTCTTGCTTTTATATATAGCGAATCAACACTTCGTTCAATTTCATCCAGCTCATAATTATTGTCACGTATTGACACGTCAATAAATTGTGATTTATTGAGTAAATATTTTAGATTGGACTCATCAAACATGTACTTGTGCTCTCCGCCCATGTAGGCTGCATAATTGATTTGGTCTATATGCGAATCTGTGTCGCAAACAGCCGGTTGATATAATTCATTTTTGTCTCGCAAATCTCTTCCTTGGACGTATGCATCTATGTAGAGTCGCGCATTTGGGACGCACACATAAAGTTCCCCATTTGGTACAAGCAATCGGTAAGCAAATTTTTTATTGCATTAAACTCCAAGTGCTCAAGTAAATGGGAGCTGTATATAACTTGAACACTATTTTCAGGTAGAGGAATTGGGTTAAGAAGGTTCCAATTTATATCAGACCCATATATGTCAATATTAATCCATCCATCGGTGCCATGTATTGGTCCAGATCCAAGGTTCAATTTAATATTGCTTAATTTACTTAATTTTGAAAACCTATACTTTGAAACAGTTTTTGAAAAAGTTGAATGGTATTTCTTAATAGTGTTTCTGCAAATAAACTTTAGAGTTTCAAGTAATTTGAATAAAATTGGATTAAATTTCATTTTACGCATTTACTCCAACGCTCCTAAATTTGTGCTCATATCAGCATCCACCATTAATCCTGCAAGATCTCTCCAATGAGTCTGTGCCACCCAGCCGAGCTCGCTCTTTGCTTTTGACGCATCACCAATAAGTGCATCGACTTCGGTCGGACGAATGTACTTCTCATCAACCTCAACATAGTCCTTCCAGTTCAAGCCAACACGCGCGAATGAAGCCTCAGCGAAGTCCTTAACTGTGGCACCTACACCTGTGGCAACAACGTAATCAGAAGGCTTATCTTGTTGAAGCATTAGCCACATTGACTCCACATACTCTTTAGCATAGCCCCAGTCTCTTACAGCATCTAAATTACCCAAGAACAACTTCTTTTTAGAGCCATTTGCGATTTCAGCAACCGCACGAGTGATTTTTCTAGTAACGAATGTTTCACCACGGCGGGGGGATTCATGGTTGAACAAAATGCCATTGGTTGCATGCATTCCGTAACCTTCACGGTAATTAACTGTGCACCAATAAGCCATCAATTTTGCGGCTGCATATGGACTACGAGGTTTGAAAACACTATCCTCGCTTTGTGGAGGAGGAGTTGATCCAAATAGCTCTGACGTGCTTGCCTGATAAAAACGAGTATCAATTCCTGATGATCGAATCGCTTCTAACAGGCCAACCGCGCCTACTGCATCAACCTGGCCCGTGTACTGAGGCATGGTAAAGGAAACCTGCACATGCGACTGTGCGCCAAGGTTGTAAACCTCAGTTGGTTGAATTTCACGAACTAAGTTGGTTAATCCAACTCCGTCGATTAGGTCGCCGTAATGTAAGAACAGCTTTGGGTCTGTGTCGTGTGGATCTTGATAGATGTGGTCGATACGAGAAGTATTAAAAGTCGAAGAACGTCGGATTAAGCCATGAACTTCGTACCCTTTACTCAGTAGCAACTCGGCAAGGTATGAACCATCTTGTCCGGTGACTCCGGTTATTAATGCAACCTTGCGACTCATTTACGAACCTCTCCCCGAATATTTGCCTCTTTGTACCAAGCAATAGTTGAAGCAATTCCCTCATCAAGTGTAATCGTCGGTTCCCAACCCAAAGCTTTGATTCTTGAGACATCCAGGACTTTCCTTGGCGTGCCATCTGGCTTTGATGAATCCCATTCGATATCACCCTTGAAACCAGCCGCAACTGCAACTTTCTCAGCCAATTGTTTGATCGATAGATCCTCACCAGTGCCGACATTGAGGTGCGCACTCGAATCGTATTTTTCAGAAGCAAGCACCACGGCACTTGCCAGATCATCTACATGTAAAAACTCTCGAAGTGGAGCACCAGTTCCCCACAGTGTGACTTTGTTTGTACCTGTTTCTGCTGCTTCTACAAAACGTCGGATCAAGGCAGGCAATACATGTGAAGCCATTAAATCAAAGTTGTCTCGAGGGCCATACAAGTTTGTCGGCATTAATGAAATCCACTTAGTTCCATACTCTTTACGATATGAATTAATTAATTCGATACCAGCAATCTTTGCAATTGCATATGCAGAATTGGTTGTCTCTAATGGCCCTGTCATTAGATATTCTTCTTTAATTGGTTGAGCAGAATCTCGGGGATAAATGCAGCTCGATCCTAAGAATATAAAATTAGGAACTCCAGCCTTATGAGCAGCCCTCATCAAATTTCCCTGAATAGTTATATTGTCCCCAAGAAATTCAACAGGGTAAGAATTATTTGCTCCAATTCCACCCACCTTCGCAGCCGCATCAACAATGAGCGATGGCTTTATGGATGCTACAAACTCTTCTGTTTGTGAGGAGTTAAGAAGATCTACTACTGAACGATTAATTCCGACAACTGTCTGACCACTGGCCTCAAAGGCTTTAACGATTGCCGAGCCAGCTAATCCTGTCGCTCCAGCCACAATAATGGTCATAAACCAACCTTAACAGTGAGGATTAGTTCAATCTTGCAAGCCTGCTACCTATACTCGCCTCATGAGTCTTTCGCTCTCCCAATTCGTCATATTAGGCCTCACAGCCTTTGGGTTATCCGGGGTATTAACGGCTCCCGTACGATTCATAGCTATTCGGGTCGGTGCCATGGACGCCCCTACACTTGAAAGAAAAACCCAAAAAGAGCCTGTCCCATATCTTGGCGGAGTGTCAATTGCTTTAACTGTAAGCATCATTACTTATTCGGCTGTAATCGCATCAGACTCAACCACAAGCACCTTTCCTTTAGCTAGCTATGTATTAGTCCCAGCCTTGTTTATGGCACTTATGGGCTTAGTTGATGACCTCAAAGGCCTTCAACCACTACCAAGATTAGCGATGCAAACCCTGGCAGGGATTGTTGTATCCGTAGTGCTTGTTTCAACAGACACCATGGGGGTTGCCTTCAATAATCCAATCCTGGACATTGGAATCTCAATCTTATGGATCGTCGGTATTTGTAACTCGATAAATTTCTTTGACAACATAGACGGTGGAGCAGCTGGCACAGTAGCTATTGCTACTTTGGGAATTGCTTTTATTGCTTACTCAAGACAACAGGAGTTGGTTTCGGCGTTCGCAATTGTTACTGGTGGAGCAACATTTGGTTTCTTATTATGGAACAAAGCGCCAGCCAAGATCTATATGGGCGATGCAGGTGCCCTATTTCTTGGAGTTTTACTTTCAGTGTTAACAATTCGCCTTAATCCAGGAATTGTTCCAAACTGGAAATCATTAACAATTCCGCCAATTCTTCTTGCAATTCCAATTCTTGATACTTGCATCGCGGTTTTTTCAAGACTGAAACGTGGCATTTCTCCTTTTCAAGGGGGAAAAGATCACCTTTCGCACCGTTTAGTTAGAAAAGGCTTGGAGAGAAAAACTGCTGCAATCTCTTTATGGGGGCTAGGGGCAACTTTTGGTTTTCTAGCAATTTCGATTTATACATGGCCTGATTCTTTAGGCACACAATTGATATCGGGAACCCTAGCTTTGTGGATTTTGCTTTTTGTATGGTTCTGGAAAATTCCTTCAGAAGATTAACTATGTGGCTTGGGCCGGGATCGAACCGGCGACCTAACGATTTTCAGTCGTTCGCTCGTACCAACTGAGCTACCAAGCCAAACAAGGTTCTGATATCGGCCTTAAATAAGTACGACACCAAAACCTTTGCGACCCGGACGGGACTTGAACCCGCGACCTCCGCCGTGACAGGGCGGCGCGCTAACCAACTGCGCTACCGGGCCTTAAGTTATTGATAAACATAAGTGGCTCTTATGTCACTTTAAAGCCTTTACTACTTTTCTTGCTGGTACTGCGTGCCCCCAACGGGATTCGAACCCGTGTTACCGCCGTGAAAGGGCGATGTCCTAGGCCCCTAGACGATGGGGACGTTCTAAGGCTTGGCAATCTTACCCGCGATTACGCAGGCGACCAAACCCGATTATTAAGCGTGAAAAGTCCGTTAATTAACCGATTGACCAGCGCACAGTTACAGAAACAGTGACCTTTTGCTCGCCAAGATCTATCTGGGTTGCTGAGTCCTCTGCCTTAGCAGCTGCTGAATAGATTGGAAATGGAGTAGGAGTTGAGGTTTCATCAAGGTAGATGACCTTGCCTAGTTTTACTCCAAGAAGTTTTGCGTAGGAGTTTGCTTTTGCCTTTGCGCGAGCAACCGCTGATGCACGAGCCGTTTCAGTTGCCTTGTCATTATCTAAAACAAATGGGCTTGCGCTATTTACCTGAAGATTGTCTCCACCTGCATCAACAATTGCATCGACAACTGCACCTGCGGTTGAGGCTGCACGAACCGTGATGTCAAAACTTTGTGATGCTCGGTAGCCAGAAAGTACAGGAGTTCCATTAGCCGGATATGTGTATTCAGGGTAAACAGAGACAGACTGTGTAGCCACATCTTTAGTTGCGATCTTGTTTGCAGCCAGTGTTTTGCGGACCGCTGCTGAAGTTGTTGAAGCGGATGCAAGTGCTTCCTTGGAAGTTTTTCCGACTACGGAAACTGTGGCAGCAATTTGCACAGCATCTGGCACAACATTTGTCGAGCCTGTCGCGCTAATGGTGATGTAACGAGTATCCGCTGCATTTGCTGGGGTTGAGAGGCCAGCTAAGCCCAATAAGGCTAGAGCTACGGATAGGGCTGCGACTGTGCGTACTGATGTAAGTTTCATGGATTAAGTATCCAGTACTTTCTTAAAATTACCTAAGAAAGATGGTCAAACTAATTGTGAGTAAAGCCTCTCGTGATGGTTAACCATCGCTTCAGAAGTGAAGTACTTATTAGCTCTGTCCTGTCCAGCTTTACCAAATTTACCGCAGAGAGATGGGTCGGCAAGTAATCTAGTAATTGCATCAAGAAGTGCACTAGCAGAAAGTTCAGTTAGTAGACCCGTTTTGCCATTTATTACTATGTCTGAAATTGAGCCGACATTTGTACTAACTATCGGAAGTCCTGCCTGGGCCGCTTGGATTAAAGTTAGTGGAATTCCTTCATTGTCACTACACAAAATTGCAATATTGGAAGCACTCAAAATTAGTTGGATATCGTTTCTCCAGCCTAGAAATGTCATAGGCAGCTCTTCAGCTTCAGCAATATTCTTTGTTTTTAAGAATAGCTCTCCCTCTCCCGCGATCAAAATGTGAGCATTTACTTGATTGTTTTTTAGCCCACGAGCAACTTCAATCAATCGGTCTGGGCGCTTAATCTGTGTTATCCGACCGATAAAAGCCAAATATGTTGTTTCATGATTCAACCCCAATTTCTTTCTGGCTTCGAGCTTAGGTTCGATAGCGAAAGGTTGAAGTCCAGGAAAGATCATCTCGAATTTAGATTCAAATCCGACACCCATTTTTAGTAGATCTATTTTGACTTGGTTACCAATAGTGATTAATTTGTCGGTCTTTTTCGCAAGGAACTTTTCCACAATAACAACAATCCTTGTCTTACTCTTTCCAAAGTACCCGTGTAGTAAGTGCCCATGGAAAGTGTGGACGCGTTTGGCTTGTGGAGCTGCAACTAAGCCAGCCAATCGTCCGAGAACGCCAGCTTTTGAGGTATGAGTGTGAATGAGATCCGGGTCGAATCTTCTTATCTCCCTAATGAGGAGAAAAAATGCATTCAAATCCTTAATTATTGATATGGACCTTCCAAGACCTGGCAATCGGACGGCATGAACATCCCTTGCGACCTGGTCGAGGTAATCTGCTTCATTTTCATCGCAATATCCGGTCACTAAAACAGCATTTACCAAAGCAGGATCAAAATTCCGCATCAAATCCGCAACCAAAACCGCGGGTCCACCCACATTCATGCGCGCTATAACCTGCATGACCCTTATCGGTGACCTCGATTCCATGGCTGCATTCTCTCGTAAAACAATGGATAATCGCGTACGTTATGAGCGATTATCCATTGTTTTCTCAATGTACGGCTGACACTATTCATAAAGCCGCACAAGCACTAAAAGCTGGGCATCTAGTGGCATTTCCAACGGAAACCGTTTATGGTCTAGGGGCAGATGCAAGAAACCCAGAAGCAGTAAAAAGAATTTACGAGGTTAAAGGACGCCCTTCCGATCATCCCTTAATCGTTCATATTTCATCAATAAGCCAGATCGAAAAGTGGGCGGTCGATATTCCGGAATATGCAAAAGAGTTAGGGCACCTATTTTGGCCAGGCCCTATGACATTAATTCTAAAAAGAAATGAATTGGTCGGGGACTTCATAACCGGCGGACAAGATACAGTGGGACTTCGAGTGCCCAGTGATCCAATTGCTAAGTCTCTCATACTTCACTTTGAAAAAATAACCAACTCAGCGATAGCAGCTCCGAGTGCAAATCGATTTGGACAAGTCTCTCCAACATCTTATGATGATGTAAAAGCCGAGTTGGGAAATTTTTTAAATTCGAATGACATTATTTTAAATGGCGGACAATCAACAATCGGAATTGAATCAACAATTATTGATTGTACTTCAAACTCTCCAATCTTATTGAGGTTAGGTGCTGTTACCAAGTTAGATATCGAAACTACATTAAAGGTTTCAATTGAAAGTGGAATTGACTCATCACAGAAATTCAGTGGCTCGTTCGAAAAACACTATGCGCCACAAGCAAGAGTTATCTTAGATGAAGAGCCCAATTCCGGAGATGGCTTTTTTGCCATGAATTTGATTCCTACACCATTGAATACCCAAAGGCTTGGGACTCCAAAAGATGAAAATGAGTTTGCCAAGTATTTGTATGGGGCGCTTCGTGAGGCTGACGTTAGGAAATTAAAGCGAATTGTAGTCATTCAACCAAAAGGGGAAGGGTTAGCAGCAGCAATCCGAGATAGACTCTCACGCGCATCAAAGGGTCGTTAAAATTATTTTTTGAATAATTTGACTTTATTGTAACTATAATAGAGTTGAAATAGTTTGTTATTCATTTTATTCACAAATATTGGTAGAGACCACAAAATTAAAGACTTAAGTCTTTGTAATTCTCGTTTGTTTGATTATTTTTTCTTATCAAGCGTTAGACTCCAAGCATGCCCAAACCAATAGCATCTGCATTTTTTGTTTACATAGGAACAAAATTACCTTCGAAATTGGCTGGGCCAATACGAAAAATGGCTGAAAGAACTGATTTAGGGTTCTGGTATCAAAGATTTGGAAGAGTAGAAGTAGTTCCAAGTCGCTTTGATTTATTAGAAATTGCATCTGAAATCCTAAATTATGATTTTGTTTATTTAGAATTTGGAGTTGCTTGGGGTGACTCACTCAAGTTTATGCAAGGGCTTGACAGAAATAAGACTATAGAAATGCATGGTTTTGATACCTTTGAAGGCTTGCACGAGCCACACCACTCCGAAATTTCTGAAGGTTCATTCAACCTATTTGGAAACATTCCAAATTTGAAGGGTGTAAATTTCCATAAGGGATTTTTTAATGAAACATTTCTCGGAACTGAGTCATTTTTAAATAAACGATTGCTAGTTATGTGCGATGCAGATTTATTTAGCAGTACTTCCTATGTTTTACAGACAATTAAACCATCTTTAAAAATTGATGATTTAATTTATTTCGATGATCTTCATATTCCTAACCAGGAACGTCAAGCTGTAGACCAAGCAATACGTAGTGGTTTAAAATTGGCCTTAATCGCCAGATCCTATGAGGGTAGGTCTGCTCTTTTCAAAGTTGAAATTTAATTTCAAATATTATTAGAGCCTATGCGCCATTAAGAGTTTTCGCTCCATCCCTAAATTAGAATTTTAGAGGTTTCGAGCCCAAGGGTTAACAATTCCAGGGGATTTTATCCAAAATTAATCTTCATGAATTGAATTTCGGCTGGGTGAAACTGTGATACTTGGTCCCAAAATTCAGACTATGAGTGATCGAAATAATTTTCAGATATACAAGGTTGGGTTCCAAAAATCGCCGTGGGTTTTACTAATTACCCTTTCGTAGTGACTTTATTCAACGAAAAATTAGGATATGCTTGGCGGATATCGGAGTATCTCCGGTGTGATTTGGCTGAGTCAAGTGACTTTTTGCCAAAGGGCCTATAGCTCAGTCGGTAGAGCAACGGACTTTTAATCCGTGGGTCGACGGTTCGAGCCCGTCTGGGCCCACTTTCAAGTTTTTCACCACGAGAAAAGTACACTTTGAGAATGAAGGCGATGACCGGAATCAGATTCGTAATTTGGGGATTACGAAACTCAAGACACAGTCATAGATATATCCATAAAGGTTTTTATCAAACCTTGACTAGATTAAATGCCGAAGTGCTTTGGCTAGATGATCTTGAGAAAAATCGTAGCCTAATAAAATCTGGAGATTTAATTATAGTTTCAGGAATCGCTTGCAACTTTTTGCCGGTAAATGAAAAAGCTACCTATATTCTTCACAACGTTGATGACCCAATCATTTCGAATTTGAAAAATAAAATATTTCTTCAAGTATTTACTAATGACTCAACAGGAGAAAAGATTGATGAAACCGTGTCTCTTTGGAATGATAAACACAAGACGCTTTATCAGCCCTGGGGCCTTCCAGAATCTCTAGAGAATTGGCTTAAACCTAGGGATCTTAGGACTAAGAATGAGAATTGGATTGGTGCAATTTGGGATAACGAATTAAATCAGGGCAATCGGAAACAGTTGGAAATATATAGAACCGCCTTGAAGAGTAAGGGAATAAAGTTTAGGAAGTTAGGTGGAACCAGAAGTATTTCAATAGAAGGGTTATCTTCAAAGAAGTCTTTCGAAAAAGTTAATCAATCTAGAATTGGTGCGGCAATAGTAGGTAGCTGGCAAAAAGAAAATGGATACCTTCCATGTAGGGCGTTCAAGAATATTGCGGCTGGAGCGATACCTATCTCAAACTCAAACATGACAAATGTTTTCGGGGACGGATACTTATTCGTTCCGAGTATAGAAGAACTCGTAGAGGTCTCTTTAAGTATGGATTATGAACAAATTAGGGAGAGATCGGAAAGTTGCAAAGAGATAATTGGTGCTTATAGCTATGATCGGGCCCTACAGAGAATGGTCAATATTGCATTATGAGTGCCGATATCAACATTGTTACCACAGTAAGTGCATGGCCGGAAGCATTAGAGGCACAGCGATACCTATTAGACAAATATTCCGAGGAATCATTCAATTTCATTGCAGTTATTGATACATCTCCGATACCGAATCCTTGGAATTTGTGGGATTCAAAACTGCGAAAAACTGCTGAGAAAATAGCACAAGTGTTTTGTCATGAAGTATTAATGATGCCCGAAGAACTTCACTTCGATCGGAAAAAAATATTTCCAGAGACGAAGGCATTAAAGTCAAAATATTCTAATGAACGTGCCGCGGATGCCCTCCAATTAGTCTTCGAAAGAAAAATATTAAATTCTTCTATTCCCACTCTAATAATAGATAGTGACATGTTCCCAATTTCACGATTTAGCCTGAGAAAATCCTTGGTATCAAAACCGATTAGAGGAGTAATCCAAGAAAGAAAAGGTAGATTTGGTCAAGAAGCAAAATATTATTGGAACGGGCTATTAATGTTAGATCCTCCAAGATTGAGATATCTTGAAGACTTTTCATTTGACTGTGGGAAAGTGGGAAGATTAAAAGTTGATACGGGGGGTCAAAGTCATTGGTGGATAAAGAAAATAGAAGAAATGGGGCTTGGGGAAACTTTGGGATATATCAAGCACCACAGTAGCTTGAATTGGCACATAAATGATTTTGAAGGCATTATTCCCGACGCGATAAAAGAATTTATATTAAGTGACGATAGAAATGATGCGGGAAAGATTTATTCGGAAATTTACGATCAACATTTCTTACATTTTAGAGCAGGTAGTAACTGGCGTGAAGAATCAGCACTGGTTGTAAAGGAGCGAAACCGTAAGTTTATTGAGAGTTGCATGCAATGAAGTATGTAAAATTATTTACTTACTTTCGAAACAGAATGCAAACTGCAAAAAATGTTACTTATTCTTGGGATTTACTTAGGCGGATAATTCATAAGAGCAAGTTCTTTAGTAATTTGTGGAGAGTTCAATGGGTTGGACAAAATAATATTGATGAGCAACTTTCTAAGTTCTTAACTTGGGAAAATGGTTATTTCATCGAATTAGGAGCTAGTGACGGGATACAGTTTTCGAATACATTGCACTTAGAATTGTATCAAGGTTGGCGGGGGGTCCTAATTGAGCCCTCTCCGGTCGAATTTGAAAAATTGAAATTAAATCGTTCAGGATTCAATTCATTTGAAAATTGCGTGTGTGTTGAAAATGGGTTCAAAAAAGATGAACTAGAACTGATTTACAGTGGATTTATGACGGTAGATACTAATAAAAAACTCGGCATATCCTCTCCCGAAGAACATGCTGAGCTAGGAGCAACATTTATAGACACTGGTATACATAGGTTCAAGGCAAAGGCAATGACTCTAACTGATGTGTTAATCAAAAATAGATCACCACATGTGATTGATTTTCTTTCAATTGATGTCGAGGGTAGTGAATTAAATGTCCTTAAGGGACTCGATCTAGATAAGTTTCCAATAAAATTTATTTTAATCGAAACTCGCGAGCTCGAGACTATTAAATTACACTTAAACAATTTCAACTATAAATTAGTTGCTCATTTTTCATCTCAAGATTTCCTCTTTGAGAAAATACGAAATTCAAATTTCATTCCAATTATTTAAAGGTAGATTCCAATATTCCGGTGATATAATTTGTCCTTTTTTATTGAGCACTCCTGCTACAAATGCAAAGGAAGACTTCGACAGAATTAAATAATCTGAATTAGCCATAACCTTTAGGGAAGAAAGCGGGTCATTAGCTTCAATTTCAATTACGTTCTCATACTCTCTAATTATGCGTGTTTTACACTCAATAGCGCGATTGAAGGTATCCAGATCAACTTCACCATCTTGACCGGACACTCCAATATTCACCAAATATTCAAATGTAGATTTTGATATTCCCAACTTAGAGGGAGTTGGCAAAGCTTCCTTAAAGTCAGAATGTAAATTTATCTTGTATCGGATTCCGAGATGATTTAATTTCCGCGTAATTTGGTTTAGGGATTCATAGTAATAGTCTGGGTCCAGGTATCTCTCTGTATTTGTGGCAAAATTTACGAATCTGAGATGGACGCTAATTTTAATTTCATCATTGGATTCTATCTTTTCAATAGCCTTATGGTTGTATTCGAGTTTTGAGTATAAATTCGCGTTAAATTGTATAAATCTGTATGCATTTTCAATTCTTACTTCAATTTTTTTCTTGAGAAATAAAACTGGT
>Ga0214917_10002138_pt1 | contig 24570 bp, 23 predicted proteins | sample LL_1208_BB_MetaG_FD_177983 | JGI IMG/M metagenome (GOLD analysis project Ga0214917, IMG submission 177983) | Freshwater microbial communities from Lake Lanier, Atlanta, Georgia, United States - LL_1208_BB | ecosystem: Environmental > Aquatic > Freshwater > Lake | place: USA: Georgia | collected...
GATTCGAACCCTCGACATCAACCTTGCCAAGGTTGATGTCGAGGGTTCGAATCCCTTCGCCCGCTCAGGCGAATTTTCCCAGCCGGAGGCGAAACCAGGATGGCGCTGGGGCCGGTTTCAAGGGGCGCAATCCCTTCGCCGGATCGCCTAAGAAGATGGCTGATGGAAATTAGTAAATAGTGGGGGGCAAGGCTTGAAGGACGTCCCCGGGAAGATTAGATTATGATTTCATGAATCTCCTTTGGGGTAATTCGATTGCACTCTCCTGGATGTGGGGCCTGGGACTTTTTTTTAGCGTCCAGTTCTCTCTTCAGTATGGCCTGTTCGGATTGCTGACCTTTGCGATCCCCAACGCCCTGGGTCTGATGGTGTTTGGAGGTCTGACCCAGGTGATCGCCAAGCGGGCGGGGAATGGACCGGATGCCCTGGGTTCCTTTTTTGCCAACTGGTCGCGTCCCTACCGCCTTGTCTTTTTCCTCTACCAGATTCTGGCGATTACGCTGACCGTCTTTGCGTTGGTCCGGTATGGCTGGCAACCGCTGGGGTTGGAGCCCTCGGGTCTTTATCTTCTTCTCACGATTCTGGTGATTCTGGCGGCGGCCACCCTGTTCGGGGAGGAGTTTGACATTCGCCGAATCAAGCTCAGCCATGGAGTGCTGGGGTTCATCGCGCTGGGGGCGGCGGCCTTGCTCTTTTTTCAACTGCCCTCGATAGGAAGCGGCAAACCGATGATGACGGGGGCGAATCCCTTCATGGGGCTAAATTTCTGGGGCTATGCCATCCCGATCTGCGTAGGGCTCACCTTGGGGCCTTGGCTGGATCTTCAGCAATGGCAGCGGGCGATCCAGATCCAGCGGGAGGGGAATTCTCCGCTCGTGAGTTATCTGTTTGGAGGTTTCCTGTTTTTTCTCCTGCTCTTGGCCCATGGAAGTTTGGCGCTCTGGGTGGCTGGCCAGTTGGGTGCCGCGCCGATGCACCAGGGAATCGATGGTTTGGCTTACGGACAAGACGGGGTCACCCGTTTTCTTTGGAGCGTAGCCTCCCTGCATCCTTGGGCCTTTGGGGCCTATGTGGTGGCCCTGTTTATCATGACCCTGACCACGCTCGATAGCGGTTACATCGCACTACGTTGGCATCTGAGCAAGTCGGGCGGCGCGGGACGTCCGTTTCCGTTGAGCCTTCTGCCGGAGGGGTTGCTGGCCTCCCCGGTGCCGGCCCTGGTGTTTTCCGGCTTCTTCACCCTGGCGGCGGTCTATCTGCGGTTGGAGCTCGAGTATTTCATGATCTTTTACGCCACCTTTTTTGTGGGTTACGCCGCTTTGGCACTGGTGCGGGCCTTTCACACCGGGCAGGGGAATGCCTTGCCGCAAGTGAAGATGTTCTGCGTGGGCAGTGTTGCCGTGGTGATTTTCGCCTACGGGTACTTCCTTTCGAATCCCTGGGGAATGATCGTCGGTTCGGTTCTGCCGGTCGGTTACGTCGGTTGGATGTTGCTGAAACCAGGCTCGGCCCATGAGTTTGTCAAAGGAGTCGAGGAGTTGGAAGGCACCGCTGGGGGTCCAAGCGGGGAGTTGGTCATGCCGGTGGAAAAGGAAGAGACGGTGGCCCCGGGCCGGGTAGTGCCGTTTCCGAAGGGGGAGGGCGGAGTGGTGACCGACCTGTTTGGGCATTTTGAAGGAAAGTGGTTCGTGCACACCTTTGTGGCCACGTACGCAGACACCAACTCGGTGGGGAACGTTTACTTCGGGATGTACGCCATGTGGGTGGGGAAAACGCGGGAACTTTTTTTCAACCACTGTCTGCCGAAGTTTAATTTAAAAACGACCCCGTACTACATCCTTACGCGCTCCTTCGAGCACAAGTTCATGCGGGAGACACGGGAATTTGAGCGGGTGAGTGTCAAAATCCGGGTGGGGGAGTACAACCGCAAGTTCGTCACCTTGGAGCACGCCATCTTTGATTCCGCCGGCAACCAGCTCGGCAAAGGCAAGCAGCAGCTGATCTTTGTCTCCTCCAGCGACTACAAGCTTCTCGATATTCCCGATGAGGTGTACGAGGCGTTTGTCGCCTACGCCTGATTCAGGCCGCCAACTCCCTCGCCCGGGCCAAGGCTGAATCCCGATCGAAAAATCTTCCCTCCAACTGCTCGTCCATCAGTTGATGCAGCAGTTTTCCCATGTCCGGTCCGGGCTTGATGCCCAGCTTCTCCAGGTCGTGGCCGGTGACCAGGGGTCTGGGCCTGATCTCTTCCCGGGAAAATTCGGCCTGTTTGGCCTGCAGAAATCGGTGAATGTCCAACTCGCCGTGGCTGGCGGTGCAGTCGATCCGGTGCAGTTCCAGTTCCTCGGAAAACGTGGGTCGGGCCAGAAGTCGTTTCAGCGTGCTGACCCGCATCTGCGGGGCGTCCTTGAAAGCCATATGATTGGCGATACAGGCGACCACTGCCTCGATCTGTTCGTTGGAAAAGCGGAGGCGGCGGAGGATTTCCTCCGCCATGCGGGCACCCACGCCCTCGTGACCAAAGAAGCGGATCCGTCCGGAAGGCTCCGTGCGGGAGGTGCGAGGCTTGCCCACATCGTGCAACAAGGCGGAAAGGGCGAGCACCGGCGAGGGGTTTTTTAGATGCGTCAGAAGGAGACGCGTGTGGACCCAGACATCGCCTTCGGGATGGTGCTCGGGTGACTGGGCGCAACCGCGCATTTCCAGGAGTTCCGGCAGCCAGACGGCGATGAGGCCGGACTCATGCAGCAGGTCCAGACCGCGGGCCGAATCGGGGCTGGTCAAGATCTTCACGAGCTCATCCCGGACCCGTTCAGGGGCGAGATTTTTGGAATCCGGGGCGAGCTGTCTCAACGCCTCCCACGTTTTTGGTTCGAGGGTGAAGCCCAGCTGAACCGCGAAGCGGATGGCGCGAAAGAGGCGAAGACGATCCTCCTGAAAACGGGAAGCAGGATCGCCGATGGCCCGGATCACCCTGGCCTTCAGGTCGGATCGCCCTTGGACGTAATCCAAAACTTCGCCGCGTAGGGGATCAAAGAACATCCCGTTGATGGTGAAATCACGGCGTTTGGCGTCTTCTTCGGCAGTGGTGAAGGTGACGGAGGAAGGGCGTCGACCGTCCAGATAGGGCCCGTCCAGCCGAAAGGTGGCGATTTCAAAGACCTGGTCCCCCTGTTTGAGGCGGATGACGCCAAACGCCTTGCCCTGGGGATCCGAAGCCTTGGGGAAGATGGCCTGCACCTGATCGGGGGTGGCGGAGGTGGCAATGTCAACGTCCGGGTAGGAACGACTGAGGAGGGCATCGCGAACGCAACCCCCAGCGTAGACGGCCTGGTAGCCGGCTTCGGTCAACCGGTGGACAATGGTTTCGGCTTCAGGATGACGGATCATTTCTTGGCGGGGGATTTCAGGGTGAGGTAGGCGAGGCCGCCGAAAAGGCTCCAAAAGAGGCCCAGTCCATAAAGCAGCAGGGAGTAGGCGATGGCGGATTCCGCGTCTTGGCTGATGCCGAGATGGGCGAAGAGAAAGACCATGACGCCTTCGCGCACGCCGTGACCGCTGACGCTGATGGGCAGGGCGGAGGCGGTGAAGACCAGGAAAGCGATCAGTCCGGCCAGGGGGTAATCGATGGGCAGTCCGAGCGAACGGGCGAGCAAAGTGGCCGCACCAAAGCTGAGGAGGTGCACCGAGACCGCGACAAGGACCGTGGCGACCGTTGTCCCGCCGCCGTGCATGGTATCGCGCAGTGCGTGGAGAAGGTCGAGGATCACGGTACGTCCGGGGATTTTGGCGGGGAGAGGAAGGTTGGGAAGAAGACCGGGCAGGACGAATGCGAGCAGCAGAAGAAGCGCCCCGGTCGGTCCCAACCACGGGATGGCATGGGCAAGAGGGGCGAGGGAGGGATCCTGGGCCAAGCGGGAGGCGGTCGCGGGAAGCAGGATGAGGGACAGGCCAAAAAGCACGGCTACACCAAAAATGCGATCCAGGAGGATGGCGAGGGCGGAGCGGGCTTTGCGGTCGGGAAACCAGCGGATGAGGTAGTAGAGGCGGATGGCATCGCCACCGGTGGAGCCGACCAGGAAAAGGTTGAAAAAGAAACCAACCAACGTGAGTCGCAGGGCCCGAACCAGGGGAAGGTGAATTTTCTGAAGGCGAAGAAGAAACCAAAAACGGATTCCGCAGAGCAGAATGGAGACGAAGGTGAGCATCAGGGCCGCGACGAGCCATCCCGGTTGGGCGGAAAGAAACCTCTGGCCCAACTGGGCCCAGTTCACCTTGCCGGCAAGGAATCCCAGGATTCCGGCGGTGACCCCCACCCGGATCCATGGGGCCAGGCGGCCTAGGGGATGGGAGACGGGTTGGTTTTCCACCATGAGAGACTGGCACGGACGTCCTCCGCGGACACATCCGGAGATAATTCCAGGGAGAGGTGCGCATCTCCGGGCAGCAGGGGCAAAAGGCGGGAAAAAGGGATGTCTCCTTGGCCGAGAGGCAGGTGATCGCCCTTTTCCGGATGGTAGTCGTGCAGATGCGCGCCAATGAGACGGGGAGCCAACCGCCGCAGGTGCTGCTCGTGATCGAGCAGGCCCAGCCAATCCTTGGCGGCGGCATGACCGAAGTCATGCCAGTAACCGAACGTGGGTGCGGGAAGTTTTTGTAGAATCATCTCCCAAAAATCGTCCGGAGGAATTTCACGGACGCTTTCGCGGCATTCCAGGCCCAGCCGGATGCCTAGGGTGGATGCTTTTTCCCCGATCCGCAGCAGGATTTCCTCGACCCGGGGCCAGGCTTGGGCAAACGCCTTTTCCATGGTGCGGATCGTGTTGATTTTTTCCCGCACAAAAAGCCGGTGGCCCATTCCTCCCGCGAGCGCCAGTGCTTCAAGTTTTTCGTCCTGCTTCCGGGGGCCGGCGGATCCGATATGCAACACCACAAGTCTGGCACCGACGGTGGCCGCCGCTTCCAAGGTCTCGAGGGTGTGACGTTCGGCAAGGCGGCGGGCGGGCGGGCGGGGATCGGAAAATTCATAGGCATTGGGATGGGGGCGCAACACCTCGACGGGGACGGGGCAAAAATTGTGGAGCACCTTGATTTTCGGCATACGGGCCTCCCGATGAGCCGCAAGGATGCCGGGCCAGAGGCTGAACCGGGTGTTGTGCCCCAACTCGACGGCAGAAAAGCCAAGCTGGGCTGCTTCCCGCAGCAGGGCGGCTCCGTCCGCAACCCGGTCCGCATGCCAGCAGGTGGAGAAGGCGAGATCTCCCATGTACTCCATCTTCCAAGAGAGGGTTGGAAAGGACGATGCAAAAGACCAACCCGCGAATCAGAAAATCAAGGAGAGAACCCCGGGTTGGGGTTTGAATCCGGGAGCGGGAAGAGGGAAAATGAGACATCGTGATTGCCAAAAAGATTCTTTATGAGGGCCGGGTGCAGGGGGTTGGGTTTCGTTATGCGGTGCGGCAGATTGCGGAGGGTTTTGCCGTCGCGGGCCATGCCGCCAACCTTCCGGATGGGCGGGTGGAGGTTTTTCTGCAGGGGGATCGGGCCGAGGTGGAGGAAATGGAGAAGGAAATCGCCCGCAGCCATCTGGAGGGCTTCATTCGCAAACAGCAAGGCCAGGAGGTGGCGGTGATGTCGGGGCGGAGAGGGTTTCAAATCCAATGACACCTGCGGTGCTTGCCCTTTCCCTTCGCAAGGAGTTTCCCCTGGGCTGGGGACGTGGGCGGGTGCTGGCCGTGCACGGACTGGACCTGGAGGTGAAACGGGGCGAAGTGTTCGGACTGCTGGGTCCCAACGGCAGTGGCAAGAGCACGGTGATGAAGATGATCCTTGGCCTGCTGCGTCCGACCCGCGGCCGGGCGGAAGTTTGCGGGTTCCGTGCCGGCACATTGGCCGCCCGTCGTCAGATCGGTTTTTTGCCGGAAAACCCCTACTTTCCCGGATTCCTCACCGGAGCGGAACTAATCCGTTACTACGGAAAATTGAGCGGGATGGGAGGGCGGGAGTTGGAAGCGCGGGTGGATCAGCTTCTCGCCTTGGTGCGGTTGGGGGGGGAGGCTGGCCGGCGCTGTTTGCGGACATACTCCAAGGGCATGTTGCAAAGGGCGGGTTTGGCCGGGGCGCTGGTGAGTGACCCGGAGATCATCATGCTGGATGAACCCACGGTCGGGGTGGATCCGGCGGGATCGCGGGAAATCCGGGATCTGATCCGGGAATTAAAAGAACGTGGCAAGACGGTGATTTTTTCGAGTCATCTGCTCGAGCAGGTCGAGGATGTGGCGGATCGCGTGGTGATCTTGCATCGCGGGGAAAAGCTCCGGGAGGGTCGTCTGGACGAGTTGTTGACCCAAACGGGAGAGTGGCAGGTGCGGGTGAAGGGGCTGGGATCCGATCAACGCCGGGAACTCCAAACCTGGTTCCGTCAACATGGGGCCGAGGTTCTTGCGGAGGGATCGCCGCGGGAACGGTTGGAGGACTATTTTCTTCGCAGCCTCCCGGAAAAGGAACGACGATGAGGGAAAGCTGGCGGCGCATCTGGGCGGTGGCGGCCAACACGTTTCTGGAGGCCGTGCGGCAAAAGGTATTTTCCGTGCTCCTGATCTTTGCCCTGGTTCTTCTGGGAGGTGCCAACTATTTCGCGGAGTTCTCCTTTCAGGAGCAGTTCAAATTTCTCAAGGATCTGGGCTACGCCGCGATCAGTCTGACGGGACTGTTGGTGGGACTTCTGGGGGCCGCCCAGTTGATTCCTGCGGAGATCGAGCGCCGCACCATCCTTACGGCTCTCTGCCGCCCCCTGCGGCGTTGGGAGTTTCTGGCGGGAAAATATCTGGGACTGGTCTCCTTGCTTGGGGTCATGCTGGGGATCATGGGGGTCGTGTTTTGGGCAATTCTGCGTTGGAAGGAGGCACAGTTGATCGGCACCGAAGGCGGGGACGCGATGGTGGCGCAAGCGATTCAGGCGGAGGCGAGGGATCCGCGACTTTGGCAGGCCTTCGTGCTCATCCTGGCCAAACTTTTCGTGGTTTCCGTCCTGGCGGTTTTTTTCAGCACGATGGCCACCTCCACGACCTTTGTCATCGCCATGACGCTGATGGTCTACCTCATCGGGCACCTTCAAAACGTGGCGCGGGAGCAGTGGCTGGAGTCCGGGGAGCACGTTTCGCGTGCGACCCAGGCTTTTTTGGCGGCGGTTTCGCTCCTCGTGCCTGATTTCAGCCTGTACAACCTGATCGATGAAATCGTGGCCGGCAACGCGGTGCATTGGCGGGCCACGCTGGAGGTCGTCGCCTATTCCGGCGCCTATGTGGGCGTCTTGCTGGCCGCCGCCGCCTGGCTTTTTGAGGGCAGGGACCTGTGAGGGGCATGATGTGCCTGCTGGCGGCCCTGCTTCTGTTGCTGGTTTGGGGTAGTTTAAAAATTCCCTGGGAAATCAGGATGATCCGGCAACAACGTCTCGCCACGGTCGGGTTTTCCGGTCCTTCGGCCGTGGCGTTGCGTGAAAAATTGGGCCAAGGTCTGGCTTTGGCGTCCTTGGGTGGATTTCGCGGTTTGGCCGCCAACGCCCTGATGCTCCAGGCGCATGGCGCCTGGGAGGAGCAGCAGTGGGTTAGGGTTCGAAGTGCCTTGGAGATGGCCACCCTGCTGCAACCCCGGGTGGCACTTTTCTGGGATCTTGCCTCGTGGCACCTGGCTTGGAATGCGGCGGTGGCGGCCGAGCGCTATGGGGGTGAATCCAGTGAAACCCGCCGCAGAATCGAGGCACGGAAATGGGTTGAGGCGGGGCGCGACTTGTTGGAGCGGGGAACCCGCGCCGTCCCGGAAAAGTCCCTGCTCTTTCAGCGACTGGGGGATTTGTATTGGCAAAGGCTGGGGGATTATCAGGCCGCGGCGGCTTGTTACCGGGAGGCCCTGCGCCGGCCTGACGCTCCCGGCTATTTGGAGAGGTTCGTGGGGTATGCGCTGGACAAGGCCGGAGATCCCAAGGCCGCTTTGGAATATTTCAGGGAACTGCGCCGCTCCATGGGGGCCACCCCGGATCCAGCCCGTAAACCGGAGGTGGTGGAACGTGAAATCTCCCGGTTGGAAAGGGAGATTTCCGCGGCCAAGGCAATCAACCGGCCATGAAATACGGGATCTTCGGGGATATTCATGGAAACCTGGAGGCCCTGGAGGCGGTCTTGGCGGACATGGAAGAGCAGGGGGTGACCCATCCCCTCTGTCTGGGGGATCTGGTCGGGTATGGTGCCAACCCCGCCGAATGCCTCGAAGTGGTTCGGGCCATGAGTTGCCCGGTCGTTCGTGGCAACCACGATGATCTCGTCGCCCTCGCCAAAACTCCATCTTCCTTTTCGGAAGTGGCCAGGATTTCTCTCGATTTCGCGCGCCGGCAACTCAGTCCCTCCCACTTGAATTTCCTCCGGCGTCTGCCGATGAGCTGGTCAGAGGATCCGATCACCCTGGTGCACGCCACGTTGGATGGCCCGGAATCCTGGGGGTACATTTCCACCCGGCTGGAAGCGCAGACCTGTTTTCTCTACCAAAAAACACCGCTGTGTTTTGTCGGGCACACCCACCGGCCCTGTGCCTTCGCGCAGGAAAAAGAGGTTCGCCCTTTGGAATTCCGGAACGTGGATGTGCATCCCGATCGAAGCAAGATCGGTCGAAAGTTTCTCTTTAACGTGGGATCGGTTGGGCAACCGCGGGACGGGGATTGGCGTGCGGCGTACGCGATCTATGATCCCCAGAAACAGTCGGTCGACTTGAGGCGGGTTAACTACAACCTGGAAAAGGCCGGATCGAAAATCATCAAAGCAGGATTGCCAGAATCTCTATCCAAAAGACTATCGAAAGGAGAATAAACTGTTTAAGTAATTATCAATCAAATACTATTAAATATGCAAACATATTGTAACTTGACATAAAAAGATTTTCTTATAAATAACCTTCATGAATATTGGAAAAGTAAGTCGAAAAAATATGCGGTGGACCTCAGATCAGGTGCTTGCGGAGATACGGGCGTGGCGTGATCGCGGGGAGCCTCTTTACGCCAACCACGTGCGGCATGAATACCAGGAGCTCTTGGCTGCGGCGATCCGCTACTTTGGCAGTTGGCAAAAGGGTGTGGAGCTGGCGGGGATCCCCTACGAGCAAGTTCGCAAATATCGGAAATGGTCCAACGACGCCATCATCCAGGAAATCCGCGAACTTCACTCCAAGGGGGTGGATCTTTCCTTCCGGGCCATGGCTCTCAGCCAGCACAACGCCATGGTCTACGCCGCAATCCGTCCGAAGTATTTCGGAAGTTGGAAAGCTGCCTTGGAGGCCGCCGGTCTGGAGGCGGAGGAAATTTACCGTTATCGAAGCTGGGAGGAAACCGACATCCTGGAGGAAATCCGCAGGCTGAAATCCGGGGGAGTTGATTTAAGTTCCAAGGCCATGGATGAATCCTCGAACCGGTTGATCGCCACTGCCCGCCGCCGGTTCGGCAACTGGGGTCGGGCCCTGGAGCGCGCTGGCATCAATTACGATGAGATCCGTCGCCGCAAGCGCTGGACGCGCGAATCCTTGGTGGAGGGAATCCTTGAACTCAAACGTCAGGGCATTCCCCTGATCACCCCGGAAGTCAAACGGGCGAACCCGTCCCTCTTTGCCGCTGCCTGCAAAAAACATTTCTTCGGAACCTGGAAAAAGGCCCTGAAAGCCGCCCTGCATGCCGATTCGTTGATGGCGTCTTCGGTCCCCTCCTAAACTTTCCTTTTGCCGCAATCCGGTCGGATCCCGCATGATCGATGCGGATGAAGGTTTTTTCTTTCCTGGGGCTTGGACTCGCGGCGTTTTTTGTGGGTTCCCCAAGAGGCTGGTCCCAGGTGGATCTCTCCCTGGAGACGCCTAAATCCTCCTATCTCCAGTACGCCCCCATTCCCTTGACGGTTAGGATCAAAAACCTCGGCGGTCAGGAGCTCGTCCTGGAGGCAAGCGAAGGCCACCCTTGGCTCGAGTTGGTTGTGCAGTCGACGGACGGGTTGTTACTGAGGCCGGATCTTCCTTTTGTTCCGCCTCCCGTGACCCTGAAAGCCCGCGAGACCAAGACCTTGCCCCTTGATCTCGCGCCTCATTTTCTCGTCAGAGAACCCGGCGGATATCGGGTGCGTGCGTCCCTTCGGTTACCCTCCGGCCTAGCTCTGCTGACCGAGCCTTTGACTTTCCTCATCGGCCGCGGCGAGGTCATCTGGACCATGCCGTGGGGGCAGGGGAAGGAGCGCAGGGTTTTTTCCATGGTAAAATTCTACGAGGATCCGAATGTCGGGCTTTATCTCCGGGTCGAAGTCCCCGAGCAGAACCGCGTGTTTTCGTCCCGCCGACTGGGACCCTTCCTTCCTTTGGGAAAACCTGACGCGCAATTTGACGGGGACAACCACCTGCACCTTCTTTATCCCGTGGCTCCCGGGCAGTACCGGCTCACCGTGGTCAATCTGGATGGCAACCTGCTCCGCGAGGAGAATCGCCGGGAGACCACGGAAAGGCCAAGGTTGAAACGCAGTCCCGATGGCTTGGTCGATGTCGAGGGAGGGGTTGTGATTCTGCCGACCAACCTGCGGGAAAAACTTTCAACTCTCCAGGCCCGTGCCGGCGCCGCCACGGCTGTTCCCTGAACAGAGGGCGGAAGGGAACGGGCTTCCGGGCTTGGGTTTGACCGGTTTGAGCAGTCGGCAACCGGAGGGGCCAAAAAATCCGGGATCCAGCGGCGGAGCCAAAAACACGCGATCCCAGGTTCTTTCAAAGGCGTGGGCAGCATCCGGGAACTGTGCCGCCAGATTCCGGGCCCGGATGTAGAAATCCCGCGATCTGCGCCGGGCCGCCTGCCGGGTCAGGGCAAATTGACCTCCCCCCACGTAACGAACGGTTTTCGGGGCCGGTTCCCCCCAAAGAGCCTGGAAAAAACCTTCCAGATCAAGTTCCCGCCGTTCCGGATTCTTGGTCCAATGGACAAACGTGGGATAGCCGCGGGCATCGTCGCTCTCCCATAAAAAACCGAGCCAGAGAAAATCTTGCTCGTCAGGGTTTCCCTTGGAGAGACGCCGGATCACCGCATGCATGTCCGGGGCGTGGTCAAAGGGATGCCCTTGGGCAAAAAGGGTTCTGTCCGCCAAGGTGTCGTAACGCTCGACGAGGTGATGCAGCCACGCATGGGCTTCCCGCCCGTGGTTTGGCAGGGAAATTGACCCTGGCCAGTTCCCCGGAAGACCTTTGTCATACACGGTCACGCGGACGCCCCGTGGCAGATTCCGCAGCCAAGCCAAATTTTCCCGGAAATGACAGACCACCACCTCCAGGTCCGTTCCCACGGGCCTCTGGTGAAGGTGACTCATCAGGTGCCGGCCGTCAGGTCTTGGATGATGGTGATCAGGGGGAGGAAAAGGGCGATGACAATTGTCCCGACGATCAGGGCCAGCAAGACAATCATCAGCGGTTCCAGCATGGAAGTGAGTCCCGCGACCGCCGTGTCCACCTCCTCCTCAAAAACGTCCGCCACCTTGGTCAACATGTCCGGCAACTGTCCGGTTTCCTCCCCCACCTGGACCATGGAAACCACCATGGGGGGGAAAATCCCGCTGGCTTCCATGGGGGTTACCATGGACTCCCCTTCCTTCACGTTGTCGTGGATGGTCTCGATGGCCGCGCTCACCCGTTCGTTTCCGGCGGTGTCCCGGGTAATCTGCAGGGCCTGCAGGATCGGCACCCCGGAGGAGACCAGCGTCCCCAGGGTGCGGCTGAAACGCGCCACGGATGTTTTGGTGAGCATGTCGCCAAAGAGGGGCAACTTCAGCTTGTAGCTGTCTGCGGCGGCGGAAACGCCGGGCAACCGCAGGGCGAAACGCACGCCCACCACCAGAACCGCCAAGCCTCCGGCGATCGCCAGAAAGTTGCCTTGGATGAAACGGCTGAGATCCATGATGATCTGGGTGATGGCGGGAAGGGGCCTTCCGCCCAGCATGTCTTTGAAAATGGCTTCAAACTTTGGAACGATGAACAGCATGAGAAAGCTGACAATGCCCACGGCGATGGTGAGTACCACGACGGGGTAGACCATCGCCGAGGTGACTTTGCCGCGGATTCGCTGGCTTTTTTCCGCAAATTCGGCCAGTCGGGTTAACACCACTTCCAAGACGCCGCCCAGTTCTCCGGCTTTCACCATGTTCACGTACAGCTTGTTGAAAGCCTTGGGGTGTTGGGCGAGGGCCTCGGAAAAGGTCGTTCCCCCCTCCACGGACTCCGCCAGGCTCCCCATGATGGTTCGCAGGGAGGGGTTCTTCTCCTGTTTGCTCAGGGTTCGCAGGCTTCGCAAAAGCGGCAAACCGGCGCTGATCAGGGTGGAAAGCTGCCGCGTGAACACGGTCAGCACTTTGGACGGGACCTTGCCGGAGCCTTTTCCGCCGCCCAACGAAAAATTGAGGGAAAAACCTTTGCCCTTGGAGGGTGGGGTTGTGGCAGTGGTCTCGGCGATGTGGGTGGGAAAACGACCCAACTGCTTGATCGCAGCGGTTGCGTCCGCCACGGAATTGGCTTCCATCGTCCCTTGGTGGGTCTTTCCCTGGGCATCCACCGCGCTGTAGGCAAACAGGGGCATGGGCGTCAGGTGTACTTGAGAACTTCCTCGAGGGTGGTGTGACCCTCAAGAATGTTCCGGATGCCGTCCTGTCGAAGCGTGGTCATGCCCAGTTCCACCCCTTTTTGGCGGATCACCACCGAAGGTGCACGCTCATTGATGAGTTGGCGGATCGGTTCCCGGATGTCCAATAATTCGTAAATCCCCACCCGGCCGCGATATCCGGTCCCATTGCAGGCTTCACAACCCTTCCCAAAATAGAAGGGCTGATCCCCAACCTGGGAGGGCGTCAGGCCGATCTGTTGGAGTACCTCCTCCTTTGGACGGAAAGGCGTGCGGCAGTTTCCGCAGATGCGGCGGAGAAGACGCTGGGCCAGAACCCCCTCCATGGTGGCGGCCATCAGGAAGGGTTCCACCCCCATGTCCAGCAGACGGGTCACCGCTCCCGCCGCATCGTTGGTGTGCAAACTGGTCATCACCAGATGCCCGGTGAGGCTTGCCTGGATGGCGATCTGGGCGGTTTCCAGGTCGCGCGTTTCCCCCACGAGGATTTTATCGGGATCTTGGCGGAGAAAGGCACGGAGGGCGCGGGCAAAAGTCAGGCCGATGGCCTCATTGGCCGGAACCTGGATGATTCCCTCCAACTCGTACTCGACCGGATCCTCCACCGTGAGGATTTTTGTGTCGATGGTGTTGACGCGCCCCAGGCAGGAATAAAGGGTGGTGGTCTTGCCGGATCCGGTGGGTCCGGTCACGATAAAAATCCCGTTCGGCTTTTCGATGGTCTCGCAGATGTAGTCAAAAAGCGCCTTGGGAATTCCCAGCTTTTCAAGGTCCAGACTGACGACCGAGCGGTCCAGCACCCGCAAGACCACGCTCTCGCCGTACTGGGTCGGCAGCGTGGAAACACGGAGGTCGACGTTGCGACCTCCCAACAGGGTCTGGATTCTTCCATCCTGCGGCACACGCCGTTCGGCGATGTTGAGATTTGCCATGACCTTGATCCGGGAGGTCACCGGCGTGGCAAGTCGCCGGGGCGGGGGGGCCATTTCGTAAAGAGCTCCGTCCACCCGGTAACGGATTTTGAACTCCTTCTCGAAAGGCTCGAAGTGAATGTCGCTGGCCTTGGCCTGGATGGCCCGGGCGATCACCGTGTTCACATATTTTACGATCGGTGCGCTCCCCGCCTCGTTCAGGTCGACGCCTTCGGTCTCCAGGGCGGCCTCCGGTGTCTTTTCCAGTTCGCTGATCAGCTCTTCGATGTTGGTTTCGGCGCCCCCGTAGTGGCGCTCCACCAACGGTTGGATCTGGTCGGGCGGGGCGACCACCTGAACCACCTCCATCCCGGTGGCAAACCGGAGATCCTCAATGGCCTGCGGCGCGAGGGGGTCGATCAGGGCGACGGTCAGCGTCATCCCGTCCGTCGCCACCGGAAGGGCCCCCAGGCTCCGCGCCGTGTGGGGGGGGATTTTGGCCAGCAACTCCGGGCTGAAATCCACCCCGCTCAGATCCGGAATCATCGGGATTCCCAGGCTGTCGGAAATTTTTTCCAGAATCTGGGGGACCTGCAGGATGCCGAAGTTGGCAAGAATGGTTTCCACCGGTTTTCCGGTGCGGCTTTGTTCCTCGGAAATTTCGCGGGACTGGTCCGGCGTGAGCAGGTTTTGTTCCTCGAGGAATGGAAGGAGATGACGGGCATCCATGGTCTTACTCCTTGTCCGCCATCGTGGCGGAAATGACCTCTTCCGGCGTGGTCATGCCGGAGACCACCTTGCGGATGCCGTCCTCCCGCAAGGTGCGCATGCCCAGATCCCGGGCCCGTTGGCGGATTTTGGAAACGGGGGCGTTCTCGTTGATCAAATGCCGGATTTCATCGTCCACCGTGAAGATCTCGAAGATTCCCGCCCGGCCCCGGTATCCCGTTCCACGGCAACGGTCGCATCCCCGTCCCTTGGCGAAACGCGCCTCCGCCAGGCTGGCGGCATTCAGGTTGAGGGCCCGCAGCTCGACCTCCGTCGGGGTGTAGGGCTCCTTGCAGTCCGGACAAATTTTGCGGATCAGGCGCTGGGCCAGCACCGCCCGGATCGAGGAGGAAACCAGAAATGGTTTAACCCCCATGTCCACCAGACGGGTGATCGCGCTCGGCGCGTCGTTGGTGTGCAGGGTGGAAAAGACCAGGTGCCCGGTCAGGGAGGCGTTGATCGCGATCGACGCGGTTTCCACGTCCCGGATCTCTCCCACCATGATGATGTTGGGCGCCTGGCGCAGCATCGCCCGCAGGGCGGCCGCGAAGGTCATTCCGATTTCGCTGTTCACCGCCACCTGGTTCACCCCGGGCAGCTGGTACTCCACCGGATCCTCCACCGTGATCAGCTTGCGGTCCGGCTTGTTGATGGTGTTGAGACAGGCGTACAGGGTGGTGGATTTTCCGGATCCTGTCGGGCCGGTCACCAGAAAGATGCCGTCCGCGTAGTTGATCACCCGCTCCATGATGGCCTGGTCGTCGGCGAAGAAACCCAGCTCCGGCAGGCCCAGCATCAGGTTTTTCTTGTCCAGAATTCGCATCACGACCGATTCCCCGTGGATGGTGGGCACGGTGGAGACGCGGAGGTCCAGCGTCGGCCCGTCCGCCGTGGCGAGGGCAATCCGGCCGTCCAGCGGAAGCCGCTTTTCCGCGATGCTGATGTTGGACATGATTTTGATCCGGCTGACGATGCTGGATTGCAGACGCTTGGGGGGATCCCGCATTTCCTGCAAATTTCCGTCGATGCGGTAACGCAGGCGGAGGCGTTTCTCGAGGGGCTCCAGGTGGATGTCGCTGGCCCGCAGGCGGTGGGCTTCCAGAATCAGGCCGTAAACCATCCGGATGATCGGGGCATCGCCTTCCTCGGTCTCCCCGGGGGTTTCGCCGGCTGTTTTGATCTGGAGTTCATCGCCGCCCATGTGGGCCATCAAGGTCTGGAGGGACTCGTCGGTTTTGCCGAAATACTTCGTGATGGCCTCGTTGATTTGGTCCAAAGGAACCACCACGGGCTCCAGATCGGTTTTCAGCAAATAGCGTAAGGCGTCGAGGGTTTCAAAATCCAGGGGATCGGGAATGGCCACCCGGAGTCCGGCCGGCAGTCGTTGGATCGGCAAGGCATGGTACCGGCGGCTTTCCGGGGGCGGAATGGTGGCCAGCACGTCCTCGTCCACGTGCTCGATGCTGGGAATGAACTCCATCCCGCAGTCCTTGGCCACGAATTCAAGAACCTGGTTGCGGGTCATCAGACCTTTTTTCACGATGCCCTCCAGGGTGGAATGGCCGTTCATCGCGGCCTCCTGGTGGCAGGTTGCCATGTCCTCCGGCGAGATCGCCCCTGCGTTTTGGAGCAGTTCCAGCACGTAGGCTTCGTTGGAAATCATCACCTTGGGAAATTTCGCCCAATTTTTACCGGGAAGCAATCAAACCGGCGGCCGAAGCCCGCCCGCAGGGGACAAGGGGCGAGCGGGAGGCGGGGGGAAGAATCGAATCCTTGTGATTTGCGTTCCAGTTTCCAACTCCCGCTTTCCGCCCCCCAAGCTACCCCCCCAGCTTTTGCTTCAAAATTTCGTCAATCTGCACCGGATTCGCCTTCCCCTGGCTTTTCTTCATCACGAAACCCTTCAGGGCGTTGATGGCGTTCATCTTCCCGGCCTTGTAGTCCTCCACGCTCCGCGGGTTCGCCGCAATCGCCTCCTCACACATTGCCGCCAGCGCTCCCGTGTCGGAAATCTGCTCCAGCCCCAGCTTCTTCACGATCCCGAGGGGCGATGCCGGATTTGCAACCAGCTCGGCAAAAACTTTTTTCCCCTGGGCACTGTTGATCTTTCCGCCCGCTACCAGGTCCGCCAGCTCCGCAAAATATTCCGGCTTCACCGGCGTTGTCGCCGGATCCGGCTGGGTGGACAGGAAGTCGTTGAGGATCCAGTTGGCCACCGCCGCCTTGTTCTTCGTTACCGCCGCCGCCTTCTCGTAGTATCCGCATAGCACCCGGTCGGCCGTCAGCACGCTTGCCTGGTACGCCGTCACCCCAAAATCCTTCACCAACCGTTCCTGCATCTCGGAAGGCAGCTCCGGCACCGACTGCTTGGCTGACTCCTGCAGGCCGCGATCGGTCCGCACCGGTAGCAGGTCCGGATCGGGGAAGTAGCGATAGTCGTGCGCCTGTTCCTTCGTCCGCATCGTGAAGGTCGCGCCCGTGTTGTCGTCCCACCGGCGTGTCTCCTGCACCAGGGTCCCGCCCTTCTCCACGACCGCAATCTGTCGCGCGATCTCATGGACAAGCGCCCGCCGCACCCCGCTGATCGAGTTGAGGTTCTTCAGCTCCACCTTCGTCCCAAACTTCGACTCTCCCGCCGGTCGCACGGAAATGTTCACGTCACACCGCAACTGGCCTTTTTCCATGTCGGCATCGCTGACGCCGCCCGCCCAGAGGATCTGGCGGAGCGATCCCAAGAACGCGAACGCCTCGCCCGGGGTCCGCAGGTCCGCTTCCGTCACGATCTCCATCAGCGGTGTCCCCGCCCGGTTGAAATCGATCCCGCTCCGCTCTTCAAAATGGAACGACTTCGCCACGTCCTCCTCCAGATGGATCCGCACCAGACGGATCTTTCGCCGGGCCTGTGCCTCCTCCGTCTCCTGCAGTTCCTTGGGGAACTGGAAGAGGTCCAACCCCACCGCCCCGCCGGCGCAAAGGGGATCGTCATACTGGCTGATCTGGTAGTTTTTCGGCATGTCGGGGTAGAAATAGTTTTTTCGGTCGAACCTTGCCACCGGGGCGATCCGGCAACCCAACATGAATCCCGTGAGGATCGTCTTGCGGATCGCCTCCTCGTTCGGCACCGGCAGGCTCCCGGGCAATCCCAGGCAGACCGGGCAGACGTGCGTGTTGGGCGCGTCGCCGTACTGGTTCGCGCAGCCGCAGAACATTTTTGTGGCCGTCCGCACCTGGCAGTGCACTTCCAGACCGATCACCGCCTCCCATTTTCCGGCTGCGTTCATGGGGGTGGCATCCTCTTCCAAAAGTCGTGTGACTGCTCATAGGCGTGGGCCGCCTGTAAAATCTTTTCCTCCCCGAACCGCGGCCCGATCAGCTGCAGTCCGATCGGCAGATTCGATTTTGTGAACCCGCAGGGGAGGGAGATCCCGCACGTGCCGGCCAGGTTCACCGAGATCGTAAACACATCCGCCAAATACATCTTCAGCGGATCCTGCGTCCGCTCGCCCAGTTTGAACGCCGGCTCCGGACTCGTGGGTGTGAGCAGCAGGTCGCAATCCCGGAACGCTCTCTCGAAATCCTGCCGGATCAGCCCGCGCACCTTCTGCGCCTTGCGGTAGTAGGCGTCCGTGTAGCCGGCGCTCAGAACGAAGGTGCCCAGGATGATTCGTCGCTTCACCTCGGGCCCGAATCCTTCTTCCCGCGTCCGCTGGTACAGATCCAGCACGTCCTTGGGATCCGCCGCCCGGCGCCCGTACCGCACCCCGTCAAACCGGGCCAGGTTCGCCGAGGCCTCCGCCGTCGCGAGGATATAGTAGACCGCGATCGCCGAAGGGGTGAGGGGAAGGGACACCTCCTTGATCTCCGCCCCGTTTTTTCGAAACCAGGCCGCCGCCGCCCGCACCGCCTGCTCCGTCTCCCCGTCCATCCCCGGGATGAAGTATTCCTTCGGCAAACCCACCTTCAGCCCCTTCACCGAGTTTGTCGGCTTGGCCAGGAAACTCTCCGTGGGGCGCGAATCCGTGGTGTTGTCCCGGGGATCGTGTCCGCACAGGGAAGATAGAAGGAGTGCCGAGTCCTCCACCGTCCGGGTGAGGGGACCGATCTGGTCCAAGGAGGACGCAAAGGCCACCAATCCGAACCGGGAAATTCTTCCATAAGTCGGCTTTAGCCCCACGCACCCGCACAGCGCCGCCGGCTGGCGGATCGAACCCCCCGTGTCGGAACCCAAGGCCGCCAACGCGATTCTCCCCGCTACCGCGGCCGCCGAGCCTCCCGACGATCCGCCCGGAATCCGCGAGGGATCCCAAGGGTTCTTCGTCACCCCGAGGGCCGAGTTTTCCGTGGAGGAGCCCATCGCAAACTCGTCCATGTTGGTCCGACCCAGAAACACCGCCCCCGCCTGCCGCAACCGGGCCACGGCCGTGGCGTCATACGGCGCCTTATATCCTTCCAGAATCCTGGAAGAACAGGTGCAGGGATCGCCGGTGGCGTTGAGGTTGTCCTTGAGCGCGATCGGGATCCCGCCCAGCGGGAGGGAAACATCGGCTTGGTCGGCTGACTTTAGCGCCGTCTCCCGGTTGATGTGCGTGTAGGCGTGGATCGTCTTCTCGCGGCCGTCGATCTCCTTGAGAAGGTCGGTGACGATGTCGCGCGATTGGATTTCCTTCTTCGCAAGCCGCCGGCGGAGTGCGGCGATGGTTTCGTGGGCCAGGCTCATTCGACGATTTTGGGGACGACGATCAGGTCGTTGGCCTGGGCCGGGGCGTTAGCGAGGGCCACCTCCACCGGGAGGCTGGGAGAGAGGACGTCTTTTCGGAGGACGGGATGGTCGGGGGGATGGACCTCGGGCACGTTTTCCGTGGGGATTTTGGCCAGCGCCTCCATATGGCCGAGCACCTGGCCCAGCTGGGCGGTGAACTTTTCCGTCTCTTCCTTCGTCAAGGCCAGTCGTGCCAGCGTGGCCACATCGGAAACGTTGAGCTGGGGGGCCGACATAAGCCGAAAAGCTTATGAAAACCTTCTGCAATTCGGAAGATTTAATCTGGGTAGGGCCCGGCGTCCCGGCGGGCCGCAATCTTGTCCCGCCGTCTTTTTTCGACCCGTCAAATCCCTCAGCGTCCTCGGCGCCTCGGCGGTAAGAAAAAAGTAACTCAATGATCCTGCGGCTTTGTTGCCGCTGAGGCGCAGAGTTCGCTGAGAATTTTCTTAAACTTAAACTTAAACCTAATCGGGCCGCCGTTTCGGCGGCTAATCCCCTGCAATGACCCGCGTCCCCACCGGCCGGCCGCTTGCCGCAGCCCGCAGATTTCCCTCGCGGAAAACATCGAACACCACGATCGGAATCCGGTTGTCCATGCAGAGGGAAAAGGCGGTGGAATCCATCACTTTGAGCCGGCGACGCAAGGCGTCGCCGTAGGTGATCGTCTCAAACCGGTGGGCGCGGGGATTCGTGCGGGGATCGGAGTCGTAAATCCCGTCGACCTTCGTGGCTTTGAGCAGGGTATCGGCCCCGATTTCGCTGGCGCGAAGCGCGGCGGTGGTGTCGGTGGAAAAGAAAGGATGGCCCGTGCCGGCGGCAAAGATGACCACGCGGCCTTTTTCGAGATGACGCAGGGCCCGGCGGCGGATGAAGGGTTCTGCCACGTTTTTCATTTCGATCGCCGTCATCACGCGGGTTTGGACGCCGGCCTGCTCGAGCGCGTCCTGGAGGGCGAGGGAGTTGATAACGGTGGCCAGCATGCCCATGTAGTCGGCCGTGTTGCGGTCCATCCGACCTTCGCCGGCGGCCGGGGCGCCGCGCCAGATGTTGCCGCCGCCGATGACGATGGCCAGTTGGAGCGAGGGAGAGACGATCTCCTTGATCTGATGGGCGAGATGGCGCGTCACCCGCGGGGAAAGATGATTTCCCGTTTCGGCAAGAGTTTCGCCTGAAAGTTTAAGCAGCAGTCTCCGGCGGGCCTGCCCTCCCAGGCTCCGCCCCGGTGGGAGGTCGGGGCGTGGGAGGGGAGCGGGGGGATTTGAGGGAAACTTCAAGGAAGAAGAATGAGTCAAGGGATTCTTGGATTTTTTCGGGGTCGTCTTCTTTGCCACAGGGATGTTCTGACTGAAACTCCCTCTGAAGGGAACGAAAAATTTGTTCGCTCGGGACAGACTCTAAGGATCTTCGGAATTCTCTTTCCCGATCTTACTTTTTTAGCCCCAAAAGACCTCTTTTTGGCTTTTCAGAGGTAATTTGAGCTAAACCCTTAATCTTCATCCTAATCCTAATCCAATCTCAAATCTATTACTTAAAACGTTGATCATTATTAGTTTAACATGCAATTATCGGATTCGTAGCCATTTGTGACAAAAAGATGCCAAGCAAAATTTCCCCCTTGATTTTGAACGGAACCTGTTCCAAGCTGTCACAAGAAGGAGAAAAATAAAAAAGATGAAAAAGACCAACCTGATCGCAATTCTCGCCCTTGCCGCCACCCCGGCGTTCCTGCACGCGCAGACGACCAGCTATTCAAGCATCGTCGGCTACAGCAAAGTCAATGTGGCGGCTGGAGGTGGGGTTGTCGCTCCCGTTTTCGTTAAGCCGGCTGTTTTTACGGGTACTTCGACTATCAGCGGCCAAACTTTTTCAGGTTCTTTTTCCTCGTCTTTGAATCCAACTGGGTTCTCAGATCGTCCGAATTTCCCGACCCATTACGTTGAAATCACTAGCGGCGCGAATGAAGGCCTCGTTTTCGATGTCAGCAGTGCGAGCGGCTCCGGAATCGTCGTAACTGGAATTCCTACCGCACTGAATGGGCAAACTGTCTCAATTGTTGTTCGCCCTCATGTAACCCTTGGGGATATTGCTACCCAGTCTTCGGGGCTTGCTGATTTTTCGGATGCCATCACGATTTATCGTGAAAATAACGTCAAATCCTCCTACATTTACACCACGACCGGTGTTGTCGGTGACGACTACTCCACCCCAAGCGACCATGTGGTTATTTATCCAGGGTACGCCGTTGTCTTGAATACCCTCGGAAATTCTACATTCACTCTTACCGGCGAAGTAAAAACAACCAAAACCCGCGTTCCTTTATTTGCTGGAGAAACTTTGATTGCGCCTATCGACCCCCAAGGCGGTAAAAAAGTTTCTCAGTTGAATCTTGCCGGTGCTTTGGAAGGTTACACAGACGCGATTTCTTTGGTCTCAACAACTGGAGATCTTTCATTGAACTCCTTTTACAGCGATGGCGTGACGGACATGCTCGATGAAAATTACACCCCGGTAGATGCGACGACCGATAAGGTGGTTAAAGCGGGTAATGGCTTTATCGTCAACAGCCTTACAGACAGGGTCTGGACGGCAAATTCCCCTTTAAACCCATAAGGAGTTTTGGAGATTTACCCAATGAAAATAAAAAATCTAATGGTTAAAAGACTTAAGTTTATCGCCACTTTAAGTTTAATTGCCTTAACTGGTTCTGGATTTGCTGCGACCATCAACATTGGGGCTGTCGCATCTTCTACTACCACAGGCTTTTATGTGAAGGAGGATGGTTCGTTTAGTCTTACTGGAAAAATTAGGGTGGGCACTTTCAGCAAGACCCAAGCTGAGTTGCAGACAATCATTAATGGATGGGGGGCGAATATTGGGCCGAGTCTCTCGAATTGGACCACATTAAATGCTTTTTTTACTGAAGTGGGAACTGGCGGTTTGAATGGAACTACCGTCTCTGGGTGGTCCTTTAGCGGTACTGGGTCGATCGCTGGGACGTCGAATTCTGTTGATACCACCGTAATTCCTGCAAATGCCCAACTTTATGTCTGGGCATCAACTATATCTACCTTCACATCTGCGGATTTTAAGACAGATGGGACTACCCAATGGGCCTTGGTAACGGATTCCGCGGACTGGCTTGCCCCTTCAACGGGTACAAAATCCTTAAATTTAGCAAATATTGACCCAGCGGGAGTTTTAATCGGTACAGATATGTCCAGCTTGTCCTCGAATAATGTGAAAATGGTTGCAGCTATTCCAGAGCCCAGCAGCGGTTTGCTAATCATGGTTGGTCTGGTTGCGGTCGCTTTCTGCAATAAGCGGAAGAAACAAGGAGTTTGAAATGATCGATAATACAATTAAGAATTTTTCGAGTGTTCTAGGCTTGCTTCTTGTTTCACTAGTTTTGGCTCCCCGCTCAACTGTTTGGGGGCAAACTGTTTCAACCCCAATTGTGGGCTTCTCAAAGGTCCAAGCTCCGGCAGGCGGTAGGATTGTGGCGCCGGTTTTTGTGAAACCCGCGGTGTTTTCAGGTAATTCAACCATTAGTGGGCAAACTTTTTCTGGTTCATTTACCTCAGCGCTAAATCCGACCTCCTTTTCAGATCGCCCCAATTATCCTACTCACTACGTGGAAATAACATCTGGCGCAAACGAAGGGCTGACATTTGATGTAATTTCTGCGGGTCCCACCGGAATCACTACCTCTGGAATTCCTGCGGGCTTGAATGGATCAACTTTGTCAATCACGGTCCGCCCTCATGTCACCCTCGCGGACATGGCCTCCAGCGCAACGGGTCTCCAGGACTTTAGCGACGCGATAACAATTTTCCGTGAGAATAACCAAAAATCTTCTTACATCTACACAGCCTCGGGGATTGTTGCAGATGACTACTCAACCCCTGCGGATAATGTCGTGGTTTACCCGGGCACGGGCATTGTTTTAAACAATGGAGGCCAAGTTTCATTTACCTTTTCAGGCCAAGTAAAGACGACAAAAACAGTTGTGCCAATTTATGCTGGGGAATCTATTGTCGCTCCGGTAGATCCTCAAGGTGGAAAAAAGGTCTCCCAGCTAAATATCTCTGGAGCCTTGGCCGCCTTTAGTGATGCTTTCTCGGTGGTTTCAACAACAGGGGATCTTGCGGGGAATTCCTTCTATACGGATGGTGTCGATGTTTTGGATGAAAATTATATTCCAGTTGTAGGGGCAACCGATGTCAGCCTAACCGTTGGCAATGGCCTGATCATCAACGCGAACTCTGATCAAAGCTGGGTTGTTAATTCACCTTTGGGTAACTAAAACAAAGAAAGGGATAATACTAATGAGAAAAAACATGAGTTTAGGCTTAGCGGTGGCTATCCTGCTTGGTTTAATAAGTGGAATCCAAGCGGCAACCATTAACATCGGCGCTGTGGCATCATCTTCAACAACTGGCTTTTATGTGTTAGAAGACGGTTCACTAAACACAACCGGCAAAATCAGGGTTGGAACATTTTCCATCTCCCAGTCCGCTCTGTCGTCTATTATAAACGGATGGACGGATAAAACGCCGAGCCTTTTAAAATACAACGAATTAAATAGCTATTTTAACGAGGTCGGGATCGGTGGAACCAGAGGCACCACCGTTGCTGGATGGTCATTCAGCGGTACCGGTGCTGTTGCCGGAACATCCAATAGCGTAGACACTACAATTGTCTCCGCTGGCAGTCAGCTTTATGTGTGGGCTTTCACCATCAGTTCCTTCACATCTGCTGATTTCACTCTAAGTTCATCCCTACAATGGGCTTTGGTGACTGACTCAGTTGATTGGTTAGCACCTTCGACAGGTACGAAGTCTCTCAATCTTGGCCAAATCGATTCAGCAGGCGTGCTGATCGGTACCGACAACGGAACGGGAACTGGGTTGAATAATGTTAATATGGTGGCTGCTGTTCCCGAACCCTCAACCGGCGCTCTCATGATGATCGGTGCGGTAGGCTTAGTGGCGATGCGGAGGCTCCGCAAAGTCTAAAGTTAGTTCGTAGGTTACCTTTCTTGTTGGCAAGGGGCGGATCGAAGGATCCGCCCCTTGTTTTTTTTGATGGCGGAGCCCGGGAAACCATCCGCCATGCTGGGGCTATCTATGTTTAAATTTTAGGTAGGGTTAACCGTCTCGGTCAGCCGATAGAATGACCAGAGCTTCATAATTATTTTCGTCAATCGGCCGATACGGATGATCGGCCCTACCGGGCTTGAAAATACAAAGAATTAACGTTTTAATTTTCTATGCCATCCGACCGCATCCTGTTCCACGCTGGGGCGAAGATAAGGCTGCTTAAAGGGAAAGGTACCCCAATCGGTACGGGGCACCTGCTGGCTATTTTTATCAAGGAAATCAGGGTCGATCCGCGGGCCTTCCGATCCATGGATTTCGGCCCCAACCGCGAAGGTGCCTTGGAGTTGACCGTTGCCACGGAAA
>Ga0214917_10002139_pt1 | contig 24569 bp, 48 predicted proteins | sample LL_1208_BB_MetaG_FD_177983 | JGI IMG/M metagenome (GOLD analysis project Ga0214917, IMG submission 177983) | Freshwater microbial communities from Lake Lanier, Atlanta, Georgia, United States - LL_1208_BB | ecosystem: Environmental > Aquatic > Freshwater > Lake | place: USA: Georgia | collected...
AGCGCATTGTATTCGTTAAATTCTCTCGTAAACTTGTCCATGCTTTACTCCTTAAAGTATGAATATACATCAAAGCGGCTTGAAAGTCAAGAAATAAAAAAGGGGAAGCCGAAGCCTCCCCTTTTATCACATTGATTGGTAAAACGCAGCTAGATCAGCTGGAAGCTTATTGGTATCATAAACTTCGAAGCGATGCCGGATCACTGGCCGCAGGGCGGCCTTGCCAGCAGGGTCTGCCTGATCGTACTGACGCTTAAGTTCTGCTAGATCGCGAACCATACCATCGTTGTACTGTTCGCTCTCCTTGAATACCTTCGCATCTAGTGCACGGTATCGAGGCTGAAAGAAAGAATCCATCTGAAAGCCAAAGTATGCTAGACCAAAGCCAGAAACGAGTAGAAGAACAATACCTGCTAGTGTTACAAGAACTGTACGCATGTTGAATCCTTACTTAAGTGGAAACGTCGAAGTGACTAGATTAGGTTCTGCGCGAATAGGCTGAACCTCGTCCTTGCCTGGGACCTTGCACATTACCCAAGTACCATTTGACGAGGGTGAGCTAAAGAGACCATTAGGGTCAGCCTGAGGCATTGGGATACGATCCACTCCATCAATTCGGATAGAGACTAGCTTCTCAGGGCTAGTATATTGAGTGGACTCAGAGATACCAAAACCAATTGAATCACAGACCTTATGTAGTCCGCCATTCATGTCTACAAGATAAGTATAGGTTACAAGATTGGGACGATCACGAAGTTCGTAAATGTCCTTATAAACTCGCTTTTCCTGAAAGTTTACGATTGCTGGAAGTCCTACAGACTGAATAGCCTGCTTTGAGATTTCTTCCTGCTTCTTGTTTTGAATCGCATCAGACGACTGACGCAAATCTTCATTGCAGCCAGCGAGAGCAAGCATAGATACTAGGGCAATTAGAAACTTATTCACTTACTTTTTCCTTTAGTTGAAGTTTACCACACCAGTCGTTTTCAGTAACTTCTGGCCATTCTCCGGTGATTGGAGGATTTGCTCGACAGATATAAATATTGTTACCATGAGACTTATTTACTTCCATTCCATAAGGATCTAGAACAGTAAATAAATCGCCAGCCTTTACTACTAGCTCGCAAAATACGCATTTTGTACAGTTAATTTCCATAATTTTCCTAATGAATTGTGTAAGACCGAATATAGTCCTCTGCTATGAGCCATTCCATGATTTCTTCCATATCCTCGTCAGATATTTCTAGATGCTTTTGAATGAGATCAAAGTCAGTCCAACCATGTGCTAGTAGATACACTACTCGTTGTCTATCATCCATAGCCACCGTTACCAATCAGATCCATAAGAGTTGGATCAAAATAGATTGAGCCCTTGGTACGATCCCTACTAGGATCGCTCTTGGCGACCACAGTGACATGCGACATATATTCCGGACCCCGAATCTGTTCGATAAGATTCTCGGTATATGCAACCATATCTCGATTATAGACAATCCAGTAAATATGTTTGCTGGGATTATCTGGCAGACTACGAATAGCTACTTCCTGCTTACCCATACGACGTGCTCCTTGAAAAGCCATCATTTGCTCCTGATATGCCTCATTATATTTAAATAAACAGGCAAAGTCAATATAAAAATTAAAGTATCTTACAAAGTTCTAGTGCTTCTTCGGGAGTAAATCCCTCTATTCTATAAGCATCGTATAGGCATCGTCTAGCGTAAGCAATATCAGCCGCCTGTTGAGCCATGCGCATGTAACTCTCGGTTAGTATCTTTACAATCTCGTCGGCGCTAGGCTGTTTTTCGGTCATCCAATTCTCACTGTGCTTCCGCGTCCGCGGCAGGCTTTGTCTTTAAACATAGCTAGAAAAATGTCATTGATATCCTTGGATTCTTTCACTTCAATGGCATATATCGAATCTTCGCTATGCCTGTTGAGAACCCAAGTATCGTCGTCTAGATCTAATTCATAATGTTCCATTTAGACTTTATACAACAAAATATGCTTGGAGTCAAGTATTATTTTATGCGGACATAAAAAAGGGCCGACCATCACGAAGATGATCGACCCTTATGTTGCAAACCACGTTAGTTCGACTACTAGGCTTTCCTAGTGGGCATTGGAGATTCTACTATCGCAAGATACCCCAAATAAAGACGCATTTCTAATCTTCTCGTAGGAAATGGCAATACGCTAGATAATCGGTAGCCTAGAACCGGACCAGTTGGTTAACTGGGACTTTTCGTCACTCAATGGAACCACCATAGTATTGTGCGGGAGTCTCACGCTGCTCCATCGCGACGCTTAGCGGCCACTGGCCTTTTGCATATCCCAATAAAGGGGCTAAGTTATAGCCGTAAGAATACGGCTATGTTGGAAGTAGTGAACGGGACTGAATACCCGCACGACCCGGCTAATTCTCCGGGTATCCTGGATTAGATCATCACTACTATACTGGAGCAGCATCCCGGATTCAAACCGAGTCCATTACCTTGGAAGGGTAAGTCCTCTCTCAGGAGAAATGCTGCAAAACTTGGTACCAGATGGTGAGGCTCGAACTCACGACCTTAGGCATATGAGGCCCGCGCTCTACCACTGAGCTACACTGGTATAATAAAAAGGCCGTCCACAGAAGTTATTATAACGACACCTACCTGTTCTGCGCGTTACCGTGTTGACGACGGAAGTAACTGGTTGCGGAGCCACGGATTTGCACCGGTTTTCAAGGTTATGAGCCATGTGTGATACTGAACCACCCGCCCGCGATAAATGCTATTAAAAGACACTAGTAAAGTGATGAAGGACCAATAACCACGATCGTTTCTATAAATTCGGCCTTGAATGTATACTAATGTCGTTTAATAGCACTCCGAAGAATGCTATGCGAAGCATGAGATTACTGCTTCTATCGAAAGTCTTTGGTCATTACCCGATCCCTTGCGAGGATGGTTCTACCGTTATCCACTAAACAGCCTCCAACGGCTTGCCTAGTAACTTTCAGTGCTGCGTATTTATAAAGCGCTCGCGATTGCGCTGTCATATCATGCTAGTCGTCCATCAATCACCCGTCTGCCTTGCGAGCAACTAGATTCCGCTAAGAATCTCCGTAGTCTTTCCGAACAAACAACTTTGGCTTGCGGCCTCCATTGCACCACCTTCCTTGCGGGGTGGTATTAAGCACCTTTCACATGATACCGAAGCGGACTTTGCGTTTTAATATATCGTGAGATATACGTTACAGGAGTTGAACCTGCGACCCATAGTTTAATAGACTATTGCTCTGCCGAACTGAGCTAAACGTAAAGTTGCTAACCTACCTCGAAGTGCCACTTCCGCTGCTTCATTTCCTTTTGGGAAACAAAATACAGCACTCCGACTGTCTTTCTCCTTGCGGGATACTAAACCATGCTTCTGGACTCTCACCCATTGCATTGCCACTTAGCCCTTTCACGCGAATGATCGGACAGAGTGACTACTAGTTAGTTGTCACTATAACAAGACGTTGGCATGTTGAAGATCGGGGGCCAACCCTTTTAATCCCTCACCGACTGGCTCTGGGCGTATATCCTTTCGGACTTCAACCGCTCGTTATAATTTGACTGCCATCACTGACAGCAGTATGCTTTCGGAGATCATCCGAGTCATACTCAACCCTAGCTTGCATAGCGACGTTCACGGGTATGTAGGAATCCCCGTCAATAGTGTGTCACCACACTATCCGCCATTATAGAGCGCTATGCCGCTCTTGAATATCTTTTATAGATGATTTGACCATGAAAGTCAAGATCTATTTTTTTGAAACTTAAAAGAATACTGCGCGGATTCGAACCGCATCCTAGTGTTGTCCATCTGTACTTCCCACTGTACTGACAGTATTCGTTTAAATGCCGGGAAACTATTGTTTATGGCACAATCGTCCCGGCGTGAAAAGCCTGTCTCAACCGCTAGGCAGTGTGTTGACTATCATCAAGAGTTTCTCGGATGGGCCTTGGCTCTTGATAATCTTTTATACAAAACTTTCAGATGAAAGTCAAGTACTATTTTTTAAATCCTTAGAAAAGTACTGAATTTCAGTGCTTATCAAAGGGATGGTTGTTGTAGCACAACCACCCAAAGCTGCTAGGCTGCGCTTCACTCCTAGCTTACGAAAATTCTTAACGTGCACTCGATCCTACGCACGAACTAGGCGTACCTAGTTATAAAGTAAGCCGCCGTTCCACCTCTCTGTGAGAGGGTGTGGCACTTCCACTTACGTAGCAACGATATAGTCCGTTGTCAACTGGGCCGATAAGCCGATAACTGGTTTACTACTCACTCGCCTCGGTTGTCTGGCCAGACCATAGCCGATCGTATCTAGTAAGCAAGGTCTCCATATTCAAGAATTGTGCACCATGGAAACGAGCCATTCATCTACTAGCACGTCTTGTTAGGTTCGCCTAGTTACGTTTATCAAGAACTTCGCTCTCGGAAACCTCGTGTCCCGCTCTTGATAATCTTTTATATCAATTTTAGCACTAAAAGTCAAGTACTATTTTCAGTAATGCTGGAGGAGAGTATTGGATTCGAACCAATGGTACCATCGCTAGTACGCCTCTTTAGCAAAGAGGATCTTTAGACCACTCAGACAACTCTCCATAAGCATATTTAGTAGTATCTATTTTATGGGTTTTGCGTGTTTCCATAAATTGTTTTGAAATATATACTACTTTATTTTCAGTAGATAAATATACTGCCCACCCATCTATTAGATCTCTATTTACATCTACTCTTTTACCATTAACTACGGAACTAGTATATAATGTAGTATCTAGGCCCCTATACTTTATCTGTAGTCTATAGGTTTTTCCGTCTTCAGATAAGGCTATTAAATCTACTGGTGAATGATCATCGAAAGCAGGAAAACAGTAGAATCCCTGGTCTTGTAGGTTATCAATAACTTTTATAAGACCTTTTACGCCTTTTTGATTAACATTCACTTAACTCTCCAAAACTGGTAGCCCGAACGGGTTTCGATCCCGCTTCTTCTCCTTGAAAGGGAGGTATCCTAGCCACTAGACGACCGGGCCATTAAAATTGGTCGCGACGGCGGAAATCGAATCCGCGACTGCAGTACCACAAACTGCCGTGTTACCACTACACTACGCCGTCTCACTGGTGCTCCTAGAAAGAATTGAACTTTCTTTTGAGTCTTACCAAGACCCTGTAATGGCCATTATACTATAGGAGCCTGGTCTAGAAGATAGGACTTGAACCTACAGCCTTCCGGTCCCAAACCGGACGCTCTACCGCTTGAGCTACTTCTAGATGGTTGGGGAGAGGCAACAGTAAGGCCTCTCCCCTATTTAATTACTTGATACCGAGCTTCGAGAGAATCTCAGCAGCCTCGGCATTAGCCTGTGCAAGAAGGCGATACTTGTTATTTTCGCTCTCCTGTGCAAGAAGCTGGTCAAGGCGGGCGAAAAGATCGCGCTGCTCTGCAACTCGCTTGTTGGCTTCCTGATACTGTGCGAACAGATCAGCACCCAGAATGGTAACGACGGTCTTGGTAGCGCGCGAAGATGCGCCTGCCTTAATGTCAATTACCTTCACGATGCGATATTCTGAACCGTTGTGAACAACTACATTGTCTCCGATGGAGACTTTTGCAGCGTCATCTACGAGGTAGTGATAGTCCTTACCACCGTAGCTATCGAACTTTACAACTAGAGTCTTCATTTCAATTTCCTTTCTGAGAAACAATATAGTTGAATGAGCACTTAAAGTCAAGATATATTTTAAGTGGAGTCGCGCACCGGATTTGAACCGGCATCTCAAGGATTTGCAGTCCTGCGTCTTAGCCGTTGGACAAACGCGACGTTAAACTGGTACTCGTGTAGGGACTCGAACCCCAATAATCCGGTAATCGGCCGGGTGCCTTAGCCATTAGACGACACGAGCATGGCGACCTAGACGGGAATTGAACCCGCTGCGACTACATAGACAGTGTAGCTTCCAACCGGAGGAACCCTAGGTCATTAATTAGCTTACGAGCTGGGCAATCTTTTCCATTACGCTCTGTGCGCGGTCAATCTCGCCATTCTTAGCGCGAGCCGCGTCAGCATGGAACTTCGCTTCTTCAAGGTGATTGTCACGCTGTGCGTTAGTACGGCTTACGAAATCCTGAAGATCGGCATGAACCTGCGTAAAAGTGGAAAGAATACCTTCAAGCGACTTAGACTTAAACATTATAATCCCTTTCTCTGTCTTGATGCCCCATCTTACAAAGATTGGGCTATAATGTCAACACTTATTTTAACTGGAGGAAGGCTGGCAGTGTCGATCTCCATGCCGGTCAGGGCACCAACGGTTTTCAAGACCGTGCCGAGGGCCGCCTCGGTTAACCTTCCATTAAATCTGGATGCCAGACTAGGATTCGAACCTAGACCAATAGAGTCAGAGTCTACCGTCCTACCATTAGACGATCCGGCAATAATAACTGGCTCCCTATTTAGGATTCGAACCTAAAACTTCAGGATTAACAATCCTGCGCCAGTACCTATCCGGCCCATAGGGAATAATTAAGAAATACTTTTTATAACTTGTGAAGCTTTAATACCAGAAATCCATTCACCGGCCTCAATAGATAGTTTAAACTTATCTTTGACAAAGGCTTCGGTCTCTCGCCTATTAAATACAAATTCATAGGCTTCTACTTTATAATCTCTGAAAGGAGAGTAGGTCTGATACTTAGATAATCTTTCTTTTACATTTATAGTCATCCCCAGCTTAAGCATATTAGGCCAAGCAGGATTAGATACAGTATATACAAATCCTTCTTTACACTGATTAGATTTCAATCCTAAACTTAGCTTATACTTTATAAGAGTAAGACCTGCCAGTTTTCTAGCATATCTAATATTGGACTGTTTGGCAGCCCAAGACTCATTATAACCTTTATATAAGGTGTATAACTTAATGTAAGATTGAAGGTGAAACTCTGTAATTTCAAAATCAGTAGTAGGTAATAAATCCGCTTTTATAAGATCAACTATAACCTTATAAGCTGTATCATTATTCATTTTCAATATATTTCTCTAGGCATTAACATCGTCGAGAGGTGGCCGCTTATTTATAATTCTGGTGGGTAGTGTAGGGTTCGAACCTACCATGTCTTTCGACGCCGGGGTTACAATCCGGGACGCGTCCACTCGCGCATACTACCCAATAATCTTTCTACCACTCTCTAGGGTGATAAACTTATCTGTGAACTCGTTCCATGTTTTAGCCCATGGACCACGAAAAGTCAAGACAAATGTTACACCATCTGAATCAACTTTGTGAAAATCGCTTCGTGTGGTAATGAAAGGAAGCAGACTAGGGCGATATTCCCTGACTGTTTCATCAATCATTGTTTCTGTTAGCTTGCCACGAAGAACCCAGCTAACACAGTTAAAAGCGTGATTATGAAAGGCCTCCCGACTCTTTCCATCAAACCTTAGCAATAGAATAGAAAATGCACTCTTGGCTTCGATAAGCCAATAGCCTGTTACTGTGCTTTCAGGACCGCCGTCCTTCATCTTCTTAAAAAGTTTCATGCGGCCAACTCCTTCAATTGTAGTTGACGATACACTATATCATGCAAAATCTTCATTTTGGTCTTAACAATAGCCATCTGGCTAGAGTTAGGCTTCTTCCGAAGAATATCACCACGAGTCATTAGACCGGCATTCTTAGCAAGAATTGCAATCTGACGACCAATCTCATAGCCGGGGCTTTTTGTGTCATCAAAAGGCTCGCCTGCATACAGAGACAGAATACCCTCTTGAATTCGAGGATTATTAATCCAAGTCTCTAGAGTTACTGTCCTTGATCGCGTACCGAGATTACTCATGGCTATTTCCTCCGTCTGATAATCTTTTATATCAAACGAAGACACATTAGTCAAGAACTATTTTTATGGTAGCCCGAACGGGTTTCGATCCCGCTTCTCTGCCGTGAGAGGGCAGTGTCCTAGCCACTAGACGACCGGGCCATTTTAAATGGTAGACCAGGAGGGGTTCGAACCCACGACCTAAGGATTAAGAGTCCCGCGCTCTGCCAACTGAGCTACTGGTCCATTATATGCTGGTGCCTCCAGAGGGTTTCGAACCCCCGACACTCGGTTCTTCAAACCGATGCTCTACCAGCTGAGCTACAGAGGCATTAGGAGAATACACTAATATCTAAATAGAAGATCGACTAATACATGCCTGCAGGTCATGTTTAGTGTGTACTCTATTGATTAGAAGTAGTGTATTCGCCAAATGCTTCTATATGGAGCCGCAGACAGGATTCGAACCTGCATCTTCCTCCAGTTACCTTACTCCTGATTCGTATTCAGGGTGGTTACTGCGGCACTTATCTGGTACGAGTAGAGGGACTCGAACCCCCACGACATAAGCCACTGGTACCTAAAACCAGCGCGTCTACCAATTCCGCCATACTCGCATATTCTGGTGGAGAATATCGGTTTCGAACCGATCACCTTCTGCGTGCAAAGCAGACGCTCTCCCAAATGAGCTAATTCCCCATAAATCTGGTACCCGGTGACGGGATTGAACCGCCGACAATCTCGGTGTAAACGAGGCACTCTACCCCTGAGCTAACCCGGCATGTGTATATTATTTCTTTTCTTGTAATTTCTTTTCTTGTAATTTCTTATCATCAACGGGGTTCTTATCAAAGTTTCCATTGTCTCTGCAAAAAGGACCGCATGGTTCTGTTCGATAACATCCGTCTTCACTACAATATGCCATTACGTTTTTCTTTCTGCTGCATAGCATATGCTACCAATTCACGATATCCGCCGAGCTTTCTTGCAGCAGCGTATACTTTTTTCTGCTCCAGAACTGTTGTAACAATCATATGTTAAACATCCTTTAAAACTGGTCGGGAATGTAGGATTCGAACCTACGACCCCCTGCTCCCAAAGCAGGTGCGCTAACCAGACTGCGCTAATTCCCCATAAATCTGGTACCCGGTGACGGGATTGAACCGCCGACAATCTCGGTGTAAACGAGGCACTCTACCGCTGAGTTAACCGGGCATTTCTAAAATGTTAATCAGCATATCCGCATCGAAATAGTAGTTCTTAATCATCTCGATTGAATTAAGCTCTGCTATAGTCTCTAGCTCGGGGCTAAAGTCCCAGATATAGTGACGAAGATAAGCCTCATAAAGACTGCCCTCGAAATCAAATAGTTCCTGCGTAAGCTCATTATCGAAAAAATTCATCTTTGCTACAACGAACATGCCTATACCTCCTTTTGTTAACACTCTTATATCAAAAATAAGGCAGCGTGTCAACATCTATTTTGGTGGACGGTCTGGGGCTCGAACCCAGGACCTACAGGTTAAAAGCCCGTTGCTCTGCCTACTGAGCTAACCGTCCGTAATCTCTTTATGCCGCTTCTTCTAGATCTACTAGATGCGCGCGAATATAATCTGCATTTGACAGTGCCTTGTGCAGCGCCTGAAGATCGAGCTTACCGGCTTTTGCAAGGCTAGGAATTTCCAGCCCGAACCACTGCCCTATTTCCTTCACAAGGTCTTCCTTGCGAGTGATTGGTTCCCCGTTCTTGCTAACACGAGCAGGAGCCTGATAAACACCCGCACTAGAGAGTTTGGCGATAATTGATCGCGCACTTTTGCCATGTTCCTCTGCGAGACGATCAACGGTCGCCCGAGTAGGATCAGCACTGTATTCATCAATGATAATCTGGGTAATTTCTTCTGTGTATGACATAATATAAATCCTTAAAATATACAGTATGGCTTTTTATTAATAAAATCATTTTCCCATATATAAATTACGTTAGATACTGTTGATAACTCCTTCATTCTTAAGAAGGTTTTATCCCACAATTCTTCAGCAGTAATTGTTTTATCATATGGGTGACAGTAAAAATCATAACTGTATATATCTAGATTTCCGTGATATGCGTCTCCGTGAAATTCATATACAGTATTTGTAGTTGGATCGTATCCATCTACTTTAAATCCTAATATAACTTGTTCACCACCATTCTCGGCGTGTAATATGTTAGGGTTATTTAAACTATTAAGCCATTGAATAGCTACTTTACTGTACTTGCGTCTGGCAGTACAATAGGGACAGCCTCCGGTTCCATTAGCTAATGCACTCTTTAAGGTTGAAGGTGTGGTGTACCATTCGTGACCACACTCTAAATGCTTGTATAAGGTTTTCTTTTTTGTTCCGTGATACTCACTAAGTTGAATGAATTCTGGAGTATTTTTTAACCATTCTTCATTTATATCATTATTAGTGTTTATTCTTGCAGATGACTTCACGTTTAGAATATTATTAGCTCGGCTTCTAATAGCACCAACGGACCTATCCAGTGCTTCTGCACATTTATGAATGCCCAGCAGATGATAGTTATCTATCATGAACCTATCTTCTTCCACGGTCCAGTCTCTATGCTTCTTTAAGCCAAGTCTACTAGATTTATTCTCTATAGATTTAACAGTCCTATTTAGATATACGGCTATGTCAGTTATAGCCGTATTCATATAGTGATTTTTTAAATATAGCTCATCTTCAGAAGTCCATTTTTCTTTTGTCATGAGAGTATTATACCTCCCATGAGCATGGAAGTCAAGACTTATAATTAAAATGGTATCTAAATTACTTGCTGTGCTTCAATATGACGGAGGTACAGTCTATATAGGCCCACTTGCATTCCGAAACTTTCTATCTCCCAAGGGCTAAAGAAGTAGTTTTCCGAGTTAGCCTCGTCAGCTTCGTACTTCTTACCGTGCCAGCTACAATACTTACCGTGATCTACGAGTTCGCCATTAGCATACTGCTTGACATGCACCATCTCATGAGCGAGAACCGCAATCGGATCTTCCTCGCCAGACTCCTCGTCGTTATCTTCGATACCTACAATAAAATAGGGATACACGTCTTCGTCATGGTACTCACAGTACCCGGCTACAGGCATATCGGGATAAACACCGACTACAATAATGGTAGAGTCAGGAATGCCAAGCTTAGCGGCATAGAACTCGGCGGCTTCCTTAAATTGCTCGTTGTCACAAATAATCATAAGGAAGTCCTTTCGTTTCAAGATAACTGTTATAACATACTTAGGGGTCGGTGTCAATGATTATTTTTAACCGACCCCCGTATTTCACATCGCGGTCTTGACGACATTACGAAGCTTCACGAGATCTTCTAGTACGAGCTTATCGAGACCCTTGAAAGTCACGTTAAGCATGGACTCGATTTCAGCAGCAATAGCTGCCTTCGATTCCGCGGGAGCCTTAGTCACCTTCGGCTTGTCAGTAGACACCTTAGGCTCATAAGGAAGCTCCATCGAGCGAACCTTTGCAACGACGCTTCGAATGCTAATGTTGTGCTTGAGAGCAAAGACATTAGCCATATCGTAGGTAATAACGCCCATCGACTTGAGTTCGTTGAGCATCTTTTCAGTGTAGTTAATCTTAGACATTTCGTTTCCCCTTCTGATGCAATCAATATAATCGAATCAGGCTGAAAGGTCAACACCTATTTTTTATTTGCTTGACTGAAGTACCATAGCATCAGCTACAGCGTATGAGTCCTTAGCCATATCGTGAACAGAGTACTTTTCCAGAGAGCCCAAAGACTTCTCTAGTAGAACCTGCATGGCTTGAGACGCGATGAAATCGCGCAGCTTAATATCGGTCATGCGCTAGGGTCTCGATACCACTCAAGAATGAGATCAAGAGCTTCAATGTGCTTGACAATCAACGCCTTATCGTAGGCTTCATTGCAGGAGAAGATACCAATATGTCCGCCTTCAAGATCTTCCAGAAACTGCTCACGAGTCTCCTGAAGATCAGTAAATACGATATTAGAAACCTGTTCTCCGTCTAGTACTAAAGAAATATCCATTGTTATTACACTCCTCAATGTTATTGTCAGCTAGAGCCGAGGCATAGCCTTGGTCAAACGAGTCATCTGATGCGTCAGAAAGTCCGGCGTTATACCCGTGGTCATGACCTTCGTCATATCCAGAATCGTGGGCATCTTCTACAGCCTCTTCCATGAGCTGTGCAATGGCTTCGCGCTGCGATGCATTAATAAAGCCGTTCTCAACCCATTGGTCAAGATTGGCAGTTACGTGGCTTGATAGTTCCATGTTTAATCTTCCTAGAATAGAGTTTCTTAGACTTCACAGCCTTAGGCTTGTTAAATTTCCACAGGTTGCGGGCGATAGGGTTACGCATAGCTTCCTCCTTATTCGCCCACTATACCCTAATCAGCCTTGAGAGTCAACACCAATTTCCACGAAGGTCATACTTGATCCCTCGTCTTCATCGTAGAAATCGAACTCACAGCCGCACGGCGTTCCTAGCATCCACTCAATCTTTTCAATTGGTGAGTACTGATCGTAGGTTTGAGGCTTGAAATCATCTCGGTATTCGTCGTACTCAGCATCTACAGTTAGTGTAGCCTGCTTATACTGCTCTTCGGTAAGCTTACAACTGTTGCATACGCACTGTTCTAGCATATTCAGAAGATGCTCGATATGATCAGATTTGAACTGCCAGCCCGGAACTGACATTTTCTCAAGAACTAGCATTCGCTCCAGAGTCCTTTGTTTTGAGGTACATCAGGTACAATAACGTATCCCATGTCGTGATTATAAAATACTAAACGATCCGCATCGGTCACCTTGAAAGCGGTCCGAGGAGGAATACCATAGTACTTGAAGATTAGATCATGAGGAGGTTCTACACCACCCCATAGAGTGTCCACTAGTTCTACGATCTCATTTCGTTCTGGATGAATATCACCATTACGATCTTCCCATTCAGGAATACGTAGCTTATACATTAATAAAACTCCTAACTTGCGCTAGTACTGACTTATACTCGTCAGGGTGGTACACGATACCGTGTCCACCAGCAGCAATAAACTTTTCAATATTTGGGGCGTGATCGTCGATAAGAAACGCCTTCTTGTGAGCTAGACGCGCCTTCATTGCTCCACTACTAGTGATGCAGAAAGCCACAGGCTCTAGTGATGGAAAGTTGTTGTCGATGCTTTCCTTCTTCTGACGAGCGACTTCCCCACGAGACTTATGAAATGATCCGCCAGAAGTAAGAATTGCCACATGACAACGCATAGCCTGAATACCCGCTACGAGTTCATGTGCATTTTCTAGTGGTGGAATGGTTGCAAATCCATTGCGCTCCACGAAATCTGGAAGATAGGACTTGAAGAGCTTATTGCGATCAGCCATTGGAAACTGAATTCCGGTGTGCTCCTGGAGTGCTGAATGAAGATCAAACAGCACTCCATCCATATCAAGATACACCAATTTCACTAAGCTTCTCCTCGATTGTGTCTCGAAATGCACGATACTTGAGCATTCGACGTTCGGTCTTTGCATCCATGATAACGCGACCTTCCATCATATTGTGACGAAGATCACACAGCTTGACTTTCATAGCATCAATGCTGTCAAGCACATTGCGCTGGTAGTCTCCATAGTTCATACCCTTGAAGCGAGAAAGCTTGAGAATGCCATTCGCAACGCGGATATTGAAGTTATCATAAAGGAATTGCCAAGTTACTTCCGTATCTTCTAGCAGATCATGACCTGCTGCAATGCAGAGTAGCTCCTCGTCCTCATGACCCCAACGCTGGCGAGTGAACTCGGTCACAGCCATGATATGAAAGATGTAGGGTACACCAGCGAGATCGACCTGCCCATCATGGGCCTCGACAGCAAGCTCTAGCATTTCACTAAGCATTCGCATTAGAAGTCCTCCTGTAGCTTTTGCATTACGCCCCACCAGTAGTTCTTGAACTTCTGATTGCGAGCACGAGTATAGGCCCCGTAAGCACGATACCAACGAGAGTAAACATCAACTTGCATCTTCTTCTTCCTTATAGCAGTCAACACACACGCTATCGGTCATATTACTAGCGTCAAGAGACATGTCACAATTATCTACGGTCCATCCGCAATTTGCACAAGTGAACATCATGGAGTCTACAATGTCAAGAATCTCTGACTCGTTTCGTCCGTAAAATTCTCTGTCGATTTCACCATCTTCAATTAGGTAATCAATACCAATCAGAATATCCTGTGAAGTACCACAAATCCGTTCATAGATAAGATTGGCTACTTGCTCTTTGGTCATTTCTATCTCCTTATGTCCCATAATACAAAAAATGGCCCCCGTTGTCAAGGGCCATTTTAAGTTATGCTTCTACCCAGTGATAATTAGACTCTTCCATAAGAGTTTCCGAGCCATCATATTCTTCAATACGAAATCGGACACCAATAGGAACCCAATGAACAGTAAGCCCGTCAAGCCCTCCAAGATAAGCATCTGGATAGCGTTGTGCAGCAATACGAGCAATTTCCTTATCAGATTTACCATCAAGAAGAGCCTGTGCAATCTCAGGGTCGAAAAGCATATCCTCATCGTATTCCCATGAGTACCAGCCTGCGCCGTACCCATGAGAAACTAGAACCGCTACTTCTCCATCAATAATAAGCTTATCCGGCATTGAAACTTCCTAGAACTGTGCCAGCGGGGCCATCATAGCCATCCGCTAGAAATTGAACTTCTACATGATCGGGTGAGGTCCAAGAACTCGAACAATAGTCAAGAACTCTTCCATCTTCTAGATGCCAGAGCCACTTTGACCCATTCCAGATTTTAGTACCCAAATCCCAATTATCTGGATAGATATAACGTGCCTCTTCTTCCGTCTCTGCGGCAACGATCGCCGAGTCGAAAGTATCCCAGCCGTTATTTTCAGACTGTGAAATAAGCCAAAGTTTCATTAGTTGTAGTTCCTATCACGAGTTGTAAACTTATCTAGATTATTTACTAGAAACTCATGGATGATCTGAAAATCATCATCTTCATCTAGACAACATCCAAGTTTATTAATAAGTAGATCATGTAGATCTACAGCTATACTATCAATATCATCGGGACTCATGCTCTGTACTCCATTTCAATTTCTTCTGCCCATTGACGAGCTTCAACCTCGGCCTCTTCACGAGTCGCGTAGCGACCCATGCCAGTGTCATAAGGCTCCCAGAAGGGACCAAAGTCCTCTTCTTCGTTCAGCCACATATGCACTGCGAAAAAGCCGCTCATACCTTCAGTAACAGTGATGAAGTTCTTAATCATGGTTTCTCTCCTTATGTAGCCATTCTAATCGAATGAGCACTCAAAGTCAAGGATTGTATTCAACAATCTTAATATCTTGCTCGTTACCATACTGCTTCCACGCCTCTACAGCCTCTTCCGCATCCTCTAAGCTCATGACTGCTACTCGAAGATTCTCAATAGGCCCCTCGCACATGTAGTTCCAATCTTCACCTAGCTTTACCATAATTGCATAATTCATGAGAACACTCTATCCATATATTCTTTTACATCTTCTTGCATAAACTTCTCGGACTCTAGAATATCCACTAGATGCTTTAGTGCCCGTACGCTCATAGTACTAAGAGTTACTGTAGTACTATAGACGGAGTACTCAAAGTCAACACTCCAAAGTTTACTTTCCTGTACGAGAGCCTGCACAGCGTGCAGAAACTCGTTGTTTACTGCCTCAATTTTCAGTGTATACATAATATCCCCTGTCTTTCAACATGTGAAAGATCCATTGTTTGTTTCTTCTCCAGAACTTAGCCGCTCGAAGCCCTTCGCCACTTGCAGCGAGTCTTTCATCAGCTTTCCAGAAAAAGTCGATTGTGTTAAATTCGCACCCTACTTGCATATGGCCATTGTCTAGCACTGTAAGAGGATATTCGATGCCCTGCACTAGTAACGGAGGAGAGTTTATGAGAGTACCCTGCCACTCGACGTTAATAAAGCTAGAGCCTGTAAAGTCTACGGTTGAAAGAAGCACGTCTTTCATTTCTGCACAGGTAAAGTTGCAGTTCTTGAATTGACTAGAGAAGAAGTAGGTTCCGTGAAACTTCGCATAGGTAAAGTCACAGTTCTCAAAGCGCGCACCTGTAATGTAGGCACGCGTGAAGTCGGCTGCGGAGAAATCGCAGTCTGTAAAAATTGCACCAAGAAAGTCGGCTCTTTCGAACCGACTTTCAGAGAAGTCATGATTGTGGTATTCTGCCAGTCTGTAGTCTTTAGACACGATATAGTTCGTTCCTAGGCACATATGAGTGCCGGCCTTCGTACTTTACTTCGGCATACACAACGTCGTTCACGACTCCTGCAAGAGTTACAAACTCTACAGGAATGTCATGATCCTTGTTGCGCCAGACGTACTTGGGCTTGCGAAAGAGTTTGAGTAGATTAAACATTGGTTGCCTCAAAAGCATTCTTACGAGTCCAATAGCAATCATATAGATCTACTTTAATTTGAACAATATGACAGCCAATTCGTTTCCAGTCTTCCCATAGAGGATTATTCTCTTTTTGATACTCCTCTACCTGCGCCATAGTACTCTGCACTGTATACATGAGTAAATGACCATCAGGATTACGAACACAGGCTGCTAGTCGGTTTTTGCATTCCACTTTAGGATACTGATCCATCACTTCATACGCTCCATCTGAAAGGCGAAGTCTTCCTCGAAAGAACCACCACCCATACGAATAGAGTCGTGCTCTTCACCGTTATACTCTTCCCAGAAGTAGTTCAGCTGATCGTCAGTGCAAACGCGATCCCACTCTTCGTACTGCTCATCTTCATCCTCGCTCTCGGGCTCCCAAGAGCTATCGACGTAATCCCAGCCGTACATAGCTGCGTTATCAATCGCAGCATACCAGCAGGCTTCATCCAGAGCAGAGTCAGGAGTACCAGTCTCAAACAGAACAGCTTCGGCGAAGTTAGTGCCGACAGTCTTAGCGGAACCCCGCAGAATAATCTTACGCATGTTTAGTCCTTAATGTTAGCGAGTTCAATGATAAGACGAAGGGCCTCTTGCCGAGCAATAATACTGTATACACCTTGTGTAGGCCGGCTCTTAATAATACGATCATTAAGTTCGGCTTCCCGGTTAATATGCTGAATTTGCTTAAGTGTGAGCTTCATTTCTGTCTCCTTATGCTCATAATATAGGGGATTGACACGAAGATGTCAACCCCCTATTTAGGCTTAGTTAAATTTGTGCTCGTTCACGAATCTCAGCAAAAGTCTGATCAAGTGGAGTGTTACCCTCAATGAATACAGTCCGAAGTTCGTCGTGCAAGATATAGAACATCTTGTCATGTTCAGTAACAGTGATGTAGTTGTCAACATCCTTCACGAGCTTGAGACGACCCTTCATAGAACGCTTACCAGGATCAGTAATCGGATCCTTGTATACGTCCCTCCACTCACCGTTAACACGAATAGCGCTACACTTCATAGCGAACTTCTGATCGTCGCGGTTGACAATCTGAAGCAGCGCGCCGCCCTGACCAAACACTACGTTGTCAGCACTAAATCCAGCAGACTCCAGATAATCTAGAATCTCTCGGATACTGTTGATATTGATGCCGTCACCCTGAAGAATGCGAACATTGTTCAAAACATGAAAGCCCTTTTCATTAACAGTAGTGCCAAAGTACTCAGAGAGAATCATAGCACAGTCAAGCACGACGCTGGCTGGATGGCCACTGTCAGGACGAACTACAAGAGTTGCGCCACTATCAAGAATATCCTGCTTAAGTTCCGTACCCCAGAGCTTGCAAGCATTGTAAATGTCATAGCTGTCAGATACTGCCGAGACAATACCATCAACTACACCATTCTTCTTGACCATATTACGGTATGCGTCAACTTCGTGTTCGCGGCCCCAGCTAGTTACAGTGCTATGTTCCATAGCGGGAACACTGAAACCAGCCATGTCAGCACCATAATAACGCCGAGCAAAAAGAAGAGCTTCGACAGTATCAGTTCCAGCGAAGTTAACAAGGTGGGCGGCACCACCAATACCAGCAGACTCAAGACTGCTAACGCCACGAGCACCAAAATCGTGAAGCTTAAAAGAAATGTCCCCGGGAGTACCAGTACGCTCAAGTGCATCAAGAATTACCTTCTTAATTTCGCGGCTGTTGGTAGCCACAGTGGTGGGATACCACACCGCACGAAGCAGCGCAGTCTCTAGAAACGAAGTGAGCCAGTAGCACTTCGGGTCAGTGTTGATAATCGTAGCAAGTACGTTATGTACTCCTACGACAGTACCCTCAGGCACGGCCTTAATCTCAACAGGCAGGTAGCCGTCGTACTTCTCCATGATGTACTCCCAACCTTCACGGTTGAAAGGCTCACCATGTGCTAGAATGATAGCTTCGGCTTCATCAATATCGTTCCAAGTAATTGGGTGAACGAGGTACTGCTTGATGAACGCCTGAAGACCGAAGAACACGGTCTCGTCATACTTACCACCACGACTCTCGATGTAGCTGTAGACGTATTCAGTACCTTCTGGGTACTGGTTAAACTGACTGTACTTGTAGCTGTCAGCATTAAGAATAATGTTATGCATAATAGAACTCCTCTATTAAATTAGGTTCAGGTCTATCCTTGAACCTTAGTTATACTAAAATTTGCCTTGAAAATCAAGATAATTGTTTACCAACTCCTGATAATTGCTTTATTACCACAGCTAGGGCAAACCACCCACTCTTCTCCATCAGGCCCGCCACCATAATCTGTACCATGACGAGACCAGACTTCAGTAAGCGTGTACTCTAGAATACTAGCACACGACTTACAAGTGATTCGCTTTACTGCTCGCTCGTCTTTACCTACTACTTTAACCATGAACAATTCCAAAATGCTTGAGGATTACACCCTTGCTAGTTTCTGGTACTAGCTTTACACATTCCCAAACAATCTTCTCGGCTAGGTCGTAATACTCCTCGTCTTTGTAGAGACCCATTTCTTCAATGATTTCGTTGATAACTTCTACAAACATGATTAAAGCCCCAGAAAATACTGAATGATGTGGTAGTGGTCGTCAAACAACTTGTCCTCCGCAATCTCACTAATGGGAACCCAACGGGCCTTTTCAGCATCGTCAGCACCCTTTACCTTCGGCAGCGAAGTATCATCCGCGAGCTTGATGTAGCTTGCGAAAGTTACGACACGACCGATATTCGAGCGATAGGGATCGTCGAACATATGAGTTGCGTGAACCGAGCCCTTAAGAACAGGCACTGGAACCTTGATTCCAGTCTCTTCTCGCAGTTCTCGAATTACTCCGTCTTGCAGCGTTTCATCCATTTCTAGATGACCACCAGGAAGTGCCCACAGGCCCTTGCCCGGTTCCGAGCGACGCTTTACTAGCAGAATGTGACCCGATTGCTCAACCACTGCGTCGACGGTCAGATGCTTCACAGGATAAGGAGCGGCTTCCCACGCCTTCTTGTACTTCTCAACGAACCAGTACTCCTTACGAAGCGTCTCGATATCGTCCTTAAAGTTAAGCTTTTCTAGAACATCCTCGGTTCCATAAGGAACAGTATTAATTAGGCTATCCCAATCTTCTTCGAGGTATTGATTACGAAGATCAGTAGCGTGAACCTCATGCTCGATAGGAACATTTACAGATTCCCACTGAGGAAACAGCTTCAAGTAGTAAGAGCTGTTGTCCTTGGATGCACCAATAAGACCCACACGGCCAGTACCGTGAAGGTTAACTCCTGGATTTTGCAGATCAATCGCAGTCTGTGTCACAATGTCCTGCACCTGCTTGATCCAAGCAGAGTCGTTGTAGGTCTTGTCCCGAAGCGGCTTGACAAGGATTCGAGCACTGTCTTCAGTACTAAACGAATCAAGAATCATTCTATCCCGCTCTTCGAACGTGAACGGATTTCGCACAGTACGAGCCTTACCCGAACTGCCTACAAGCACTAGAACATGCTTCGCCTTAGTGAGCGCAATATCAATCACGCGCTTGTGTTCCATATGAAAAGGCTGAAACCGGCCAATAAAAACTAGAAGGTCAAACATTGCAAACTCCTTGCAAAAAATACATAGCAGTCTATCTGCTATGAGTCCACTATACACAATTTTGGGTCTATTGTCAAGATCTAAAAAATGGGACTTGACTTTATACTAGATTTTATATAGAATGAGGCAACGAAGAGGGAGATTTAGTATGACAAATAAAACACTTGCCGAGCTGGATCGGGCGGAATGGGCTGGCAAATTGCCGTTGCTGCTTGAATGCGTCGAAAACGGCGTCTGGCAAATCCGCCTGATCTTCGGAGAAGGCGAGAAGAACTGCACGGCCATGCGGCAGTGGGCCGACCTCTACCGCACCGGCAAGCTCGTCCTGATCGACGATGGGGCGGTGGAGGCCATGCGAGTGGGAGCGGAGGAGCTAGATGCGGCGGCACCATTGCTGGGCGAAAGCGCGGCAGGTGACATGCATCGCGCCGCTGCCCAACTTCGCGCCGCCCTCTCAGCGCTGGGGGTGAAGTGATGGGCAGGATTGAAGATGATTTATTCCACACCGCGCAAGCGTTGGAAGCCGCCGAAGCCCGCGCCACAGCAGCAGAGGCCCGAGAGGTGAAGCTGCGGGAGGCGTTGGAGGCGGAGGACGCATACTGGGCCGCAAGCCGCGCTCTAGCGGCTGCGTTGCCAAGGCTTCGGGAGGGTGCGCGACTTGTGTTTGATGCCGCTCTTGCTCGCCGCGACAATGCCCGTGCAGCACTGGAGACGGACAATATGAGCATTGAGGATGAAATGGCAGCGATTGAAACACAGCGCTGGGAATTGAACTATAGTCAGACGATTGCTGAATTGCAGGCACAGCTTAAGGAAGCGGAAAAGCAGATCGCGGAGTTGCAATACTGCTTTAACGAGGCCGTCGAACTAGTAAAAGAGTCGCAGGAAATTGCTCGAATTGCATTGGGGATGAGAAATGACAGTGTATGAATTTGTAGTCGAAATGATTAGTAATGCCTACGAGAATGGCTATGAGGCTGAAATTAAAGATCTAGAGGATGAATATCTGGCCCAAGACTTGCTTTACTCGATGGACGATGAAAATTACACCTATGAAGATATTCTAGCAGCAGTAAAGGAATTTCGTAATGTTTAAGAACTCAGAACTAGCACTCATCGAGGAACTTCGTGAGCAGAAGGCACCACTAGAACGTTGGGCGAAGTTCTTTCCTGAGAAGACCATTCGGGAGCTTATGGGAAGCGAGCAACAGAAGCCGATTTACTACTTGTATGGCAAACCTGTGTATGCTAGTGCAATTAATCCCTGTAGCGAGATTCCTTGCGATCCAGCAGCTTATGCCCTTCTAAAAAGAAGGGCAGTATCTACATGTGGGACGCGCTTCAGGACAGCTATTTGATTGGACTAGCCAATAGAGGTATTGCTATTGATAATATTATGAGCCTGATTTATGAGCGTTTCGGTATCAAGCGTACTTCGGGTGCAATTGAATCTCGACTTAGCTCACTTGGTTTTATTCTACGATAACATGAGGCCCTCGGCAGCAATGCTGGGGGCTTTTTGTTGGAGCTTGGGTAAATAATTCTTGACTTTCAGTCCCGAAAGTATTATATTGTGTTCATGAGAGCAAAAGTGCTCAAAATAAACAGAATAAGGAGTAATTATGGCAGTTTTTGGTAAGAGATGGAGTAAGGCAGAGCTAGATGCTCTGAAAGTAACGAATGATATTGACGAGTTAAGAAGGCTATTGCCCGATAGAACAGAGGGGGCGATTAAAGCTAAGATTCTACAGTTAAGCAGGGATCCTGAGCCTAAAGAAGCACCAGCGCCCTGGACTAGAGTAGAACTAGATCAGTTTCCTACTGAAATGAAAGTAGACAAATTGATTTTACACTCACTAGCAGATAAGCTAGGTCGGGATAAGAATACGCTTTGGAGAAAGATGAAGTCTCTTGGTTATGTATGGGTAAAGTCTACTGAACCACTGGAAGCTACAGAGGATAATCCATACCCAATGCACGGTCAGAAATGGACTGATGAAGAGCTTGCTCTATTTCCCCAAGAGAAGGAAGTTACTAAAGAGATTTTAGATGAAGTAATTACTAAGATTCCCTTTAGAAAGCCCTCCTCAATCTGGCCCAAGATGAAGAAAGAAGGGTACATTTGGGTTGCTCCAGAAGAACCACAACAGCCTACGTTACCTCCAGTTATTAATGCAATAGAGATTCTCACTGAAGATGAGAAGTATGTGCTAAGTCTCTCACACGAGCTAGGATTTCGTAAGAGAAACAACCAGAAGAGTCCAGCAATTGAACCAGGACTAGAAGATAAGTACGGTTATAAAGATAGAATTGCCACTGACTTTGGACTCTCGGAAGCCTTTACTGGTGGAGAACTATACTATGCTATTGGTCAGCGAATCTCTCCATTTCCGTGGGATATGAATTACTGCGAAGAGATCGCTATAGCCTATAGAAAGAGGGACAAGCAGAGCATAATGGCAGCGGCCGAAGCACTTCACGCTAGACTAGAAGAATTCATCAATGGCTAAGCGATGGACAGCAGAGGAAGATGCGCTTCTCGTTAAGCTAAGAATGGAGGGCTTTACTGGTAGAGAGATTGCTCTTAGACTCAATCGTAGTGAAGATGCGGTTAGAGTAAGACTTGCTAGTAAGGCCAAAGTTAGAGAAAGATGGACCGAGCAAGAGGTAGAAAAGCTACTAAAGCTAAAGGAAGAATTCAATTCTAATAGAAAAATCGCCTATGAACTAGGCAGAACAACTAGAGCGGTAGAAGCTAAATTAAAAGAATTAATAGGTTAAAACCATACCTAGGAAAAATAGTTCTTTACATTTTCCTTTCGGTGGTATATAATACTAATATAAGTTATGAGGGATTACCGAGTGACAGGAAGAGTTCTCTCTTCTGACTTGGATTAGTGAACACTCCGTGTGAACGCTTAATCTAAGTCTAGGATGAAAGAGAGAACGTGAACCTTCCTGTCACATCGGACTGCAAACTGCTAAGTTTTCAAACGAAGTTTGAAGTTTTATACTAACTGTCAAACGAAGTTTGAAAGCTTGTATCAAATAGCAAGACTGGAAATCCGTCTACTAAAACTGTAACGATCGAAGCAACTTTTTGACTCTCTTTGTTGGTCAACAACTGTTCCTACTTGTTTTTAAACTTTTATTGGTTTCTTCTACGCTGAGGGTAAACTTGTCCTTACTATACTAGTCGCGCGTCAGCCCACTCTAGCCCGCTTGAGCATTACTCTAGCACTATTAGATTACTATTATAGCGACGAAGTCGCTTAGCCTGCTACTTAACTGTAGTGGGCTATTATTTTGTCCACAGTTTACGTCAAATTTCCACTAGCAGAAAAATCTGATTTCCACCGCAAAAGTTAGCCGCAGGTGCAGCTCCCGGCTTAAAAATCAAAAGTTTTTTGCCGGCGCCTCAAATTTTGAGCGCAAAAAAGCCCGCTGAAACGTGTTCAGCGGGCTAAATCTTTAATAATCCAGAATTATCTCAAACTAACGTCAATCTGCGTCGAAAATGTCGAAAGATGCAGTAAAATCCTCCAAAAGGACGATTTCGCCAATAACCAGCTCAGTTTCCTCAGACTCGACGAAAACAATGTCCCAAACAGCCGGACGATCTACGTCGTCAACGACAAGCTCGACCCGGTTCACGTCGTAGTTAAGAAAAACGTCAGGAATAGCAATCGCCAGCTGACGAAGTACGGTTTCAATGTCTTCACGAATGTTAGTAGCGCGCATGGTTAAAAGTCCTTCCTTAAAATGGAAAAAATCATTGCCTCTGTTGAAGTTATACTATACTAGGTAAAGCATTGAAAATCAAGACAAATTTTCAGCAAGCCTGGCACGAAGATGCCCAGGTGCTATTAAAATTTTACTTGACTTTGTGTTGATTTGCCACTATAATTGGCGCCTTTGGCTTAAGCAGACTTGCGAACGAAGTTCGCAGGCTTGGTTAAACCGTTTGCGGAGATTAACCTACCTTAATCTCCGCATAAAAAAGATTTGTCTTGACTTTCACTAGATTTTGCACTATAATTTTGGCGCCTGACGCAAAAAAGCCTGCTACAGCGACAACTGTAGCAGGCTAATTTCGTACTAAGCCGATCCGTCGTAGGCTCTGTTACAAGGGACTAAACCGTCCGCGGGTGAATAACAGGCTCTAGGGTGAATCCGGTCGTGTACTGCAACTTCCGGGGGCGGTGTGGAAGTTATCTACTCCCTCGCGCCCCCGTGTTACTTACGCACTCAGACGAGCGCGCAGGGTCTGAAGGACCAGCTTCGGGGCCTTCTCAAGACCGTCGAGGTTCTTGCCGACCAGCTCGGCAATGTCAGCCACGATGGCTTCCTTCGACTCGATCTTGCCACCGGTCTTCGACACCTTCTCCTTAGCCTTGTAGATGCCCATGCGAACCGCCTTAGAGCGGATCGAGCGGACGTCCTTACCGAACTTAGCGGCGAATTCGAGAGCGAGATCGTTGTCGATCACGCCAGCGGCTTCGAGTTCAGCTTCCTGAGCGGCGGTGTAGTTCTTCACAACTTCCTTGGACATTTCATTATCTCCTGTTGATGAAATCATATTAGACGATTTGGG
>Ga0214917_10002140_pt1 | contig 24564 bp, 34 predicted proteins | sample LL_1208_BB_MetaG_FD_177983 | JGI IMG/M metagenome (GOLD analysis project Ga0214917, IMG submission 177983) | Freshwater microbial communities from Lake Lanier, Atlanta, Georgia, United States - LL_1208_BB | ecosystem: Environmental > Aquatic > Freshwater > Lake | place: USA: Georgia | collected...
TAATAATATTTTTTAGGTATTAAAAATTCCATAATATTATTTATTCTGAAGTTAATAAGATATTCGGCTTGAAAATTGAAATAACCTCATAAATTAAGAATATGAATGAAATAAACAAAATCCTAGGATGTCTGGATGACATCAATCCAGAAGCCGCTTTTTTGTCGGATAACACACTGAGTAATGTTGATACTTGGTATGATACTGGTTGTTATGCTCTGAATTCCATCATCAGCGGAAAACTGCGGGAAGGTGGAGTCCCCAAGGGTAGAATCATCGTTTTTACCGGTGAATCACAAACAGGCAAGACACTTCTTATCAACAAAATTCTCGGTATTGCACAAAAACAGGGTCTTTATCCTGTTATTTTCGATAGCGAGATGAGTGTGGATGCCGATAGTGGTAAAAGCGTGGGTCTTGATCCAGAAAAAACAAAATACTGTCCGGTCTACACGGTTGATGAATGCAAGAATCAAATTAGCAAGTTTCTGGACAATGTGATTGAACAGAAAGCCCAAGGTAAATTCATCATCAGTATTGATAGTTTGGGCAATCTTGCTGGTAGCAAAGAGGTTGCTGATGTTGAAAAAGACAAGAGTGCAGCAGACATGGGATTAAGGGCCAAATCCCTTAAGAGCATGCTTCGTATTCTTACCTACAAGGCGGCAAAAGCAGGGGTAACAATTCTTTGCAGTAACCACACATATGCGGATCCAGCCAGCATGTATCCCAGTTTGGTGAAAAATCAAAGTGGAGGTAGTGGGCCGTTGTACATGAGCAGTGTAATTGTTCAATTGGCTAGACGGAATGAAAAGCAGGATGAAAAGAACGAAGACGACAAGATTCTTCCAGAAGCAAAACAATATTCTGGTGTGACTCTCCGAGCCATGACAACCAAGAATCGTTTTGTTCCTCCTTTCCTTGAAGTTCCAATTTATTTAAATTATAAAACCGGATTGGACAAATATAGCGGTCTTCTTGAAATGGCGGTAAATCATGGAGTTATTATTCAAAATGGACCAACTTATACCAAGCCAGACGGAACAAAACTGGGTTATGGAAAAAATTTTAAAAATGATGTTTCTTTTTGGGAAGAGTATGTTATACCTACTCTTCAGGAGAAATTAAATGTCGCCTACAAATACGCAGCCACAGCAACAGAAGAATGAAAAGATCATTTTCATTAGTGCAACTCGTGGAAGCAAAGAAGGCACTTCTTTTCTAAAAAGCATCACAAAGGTTCCGGAAGCGGAATACGATATCATCGAAAACAACACGGATAAGCTCTGTGTTGTTTACAATCGGGCCGTCCAAAAGTATATGGATACCCATGACATGATATGTTTTATTCATGATGACGTTTATATTGATGATCTTCGCATCATCCATAAGCTTCTCAAAGCCAGTAATGAAAATGGATACGATATTATAGGCTTGGCCGGGGGAATAAATCCCGTAATACGCGCTCCTGCATTATGGCATCTGATGTGTGACCGAGCCAATTTAAGAGGCGCTGTGGCCCATCCTCACGACAAACACAGCATCTTTATGACCAGTTTTGGAATTACCCCGTGTGAGGTTGATTTGATTTACAATTTGTTCATGGCTTTCCGAACCAAGCTGTTCAAGATAAACAAGAATTTTCGTTTTGATGAAAATAATCCTTGTCATACACACTTCACGGATATTGACACTTGTCTTGAAGCAAAGAAGTATGGTTATAAAATAGGCATCTGGCCCATCTGGGTTTTGCATGCAAGTCCGGGTCTTCACAGTTATGAAGATCGAGTCTGGCAAACGGGCCAAAAATGGTTTCTTGAAAAATGGTCAAAGTAAAAAAAATTGACGCAGATACATTCGAGCCACTTATTATCTATAAGTGTCTGATGGATTCTTCTTATCTGGGAAGCATTTCCCAGTATTTGAAACCGGAATATTTTAAAAACGAAAACATCCGGAATATTGTACAAATCATAACGGATTTTCATGAAAAACACAATTGTCCTCCCACCATAACTGAAATTAAAAATTATCTTATAAATGAAAAACTGAAATTGTCTTTCAAGAATGTAGTGGAGGATTTTTCAAAAATAGATAAAAATCTGAATGAAAAAGAACTTTTCCAAAACACCGAAATATTTTTAAGAGAAAAGGCAATTTTTAGCGTGATGATGCAAGCTCTGGAAATGAGCGAAAAAGATAACATTGATGCATCTGAACTTTTGGAAAAAACACAGGAAGCATGCAGCATCAGTTTGACGAATGATTTGGGATTGGAATATTTTAACAGTATTGATCGGGTGGCCAATGAATTAACCAAAGTGGAAAATTACATTTCTAGTGGATATCAATGGATTGATGAAAAACTAGGGGGCGGATTTATTCAGGAAGGAAAGTCTTTGTATGTTTTCAGCGGTCAAACAAATGTGGGTAAAAGTATTGTATTGGGAAATCTTGCCAGCAACATTTGTTCCCAAGGTAAAACAGTTTTGTTGGTCAGCTTGGAAATGAGCGAAATCATGTATGCCAAACGTCTTTGCGGTAATTTTTCAAATATTCCAATCTTTTCTCTTAAGCACAAACTGGATGATTTGAAGGATGCCATTTCAAAATATGTGCGGGAAAATCCCAAAGCAAAATTGATCATCAAGGAATTTCCTCCCAGCACAATCACTATAGGAAATCTGATCGGTTATGTGAAAAAATTGATGCAAACCGGAATCAAACCGGATGTTATTGTGGTGGATTATGTGAATCTTTTTACTACATCTTTTGGTAATAATTCATATGAAAGAATCAAACATATCACAGAACAGCTTCGGTCAGTCAGTTATGTGTTCAATGTTCCAGTCATCACGGCTACACAGCTGAACAGAAATGCCTTTAATCAAAGCAATCCCGGATTGGAAACGACCAGTGAAAGTATGGGATTGGCCATGACCGCTGATTGTATGTTCAGCATCTGGCGAGAAAAAGAAGATGAAGAAATGGGTCGTATTAATATTGGAATACAAAAGAACCGGCAAGGTCCCGTTTTTGGAACAGCATCTTTTGCGATTGATTATTCCACTATGCGAATCCGGGAAGAACCGAAAACCGAGACTATTGATGCTGTTGCAAGCACAGGAGCAACTCTTAACGAGTTAATGGAATGAAGAAAACCCGCATACTTTGTGATTTTGATCTGGATGGAGCCGGATGCTGTCTTGTTGCCAAATGGTCTTCACCCAATCAGGAATATGATATCGTACCCACAAACGAAGAAGATTTGGGCGAAATTATCAAGGATAGCGATCCAAGGATTCCTTTGATTATATGTGACATGTCTTTTAATCAAAATCACATTGATTTGGCCGACCGTTCTAATGTTTTGTTCATACACCATCACGAACTTCCTGAACCTGTAAAATCAAAAAATTGTAAGATTATTGCTAAAACAGAATCGTCTTGCACTAAACTTTTTGCAGATGCTTTGAAAACACAATTCAGCGAAAATCAAAAAAGACTGATTGATTACATTAATGATTATGACAGCTATAATCTTTTATATAAAAGATCTTTGTTTTTAAACATGATATTCTGGTCTTACACCGGAAATAAATTGGAAAAGTTCATTTCTGCTTTTGAGATGGGAGATAGGGATTTTACAGATGAGGAAAAAAACATGATTCATTTTTATGCAAATAAAATGATGGATACCGCAAAAAATTCAGAACCACACCTTCTGAAAACAAAAAATTTTAATATAATAATTTTTTATGCCGATTTTGCAATAAATGAACTGTGTGCAGAATTTTGTAAAAAATACAATACAGATGCAGCTATAAGTATAAACAAGCAAAACCTTTCAGTTTGTGTAAGAATCAACCGAAACAAAGAAACGTCTTTTGATTGCGGTGTTTTTGCCAAAATATTTTTAGATGGTCATGGATACAAAAACTTTGCTTCGGGCAAGGTAACAGAAAAGTTTGTTGAATTATCAAGCAAATTCAATAAGATCTGATATGGAAAAAACGATTATCGATAAGGAAACGGAATATTACTTTCTTTGTTTTTGCAGTCTCATGTGCATTTTGGCCGAAAAAAAGCTTAATTTGCCCAACGTGTTTATTGCTTTTTTAAAAAACAAAAACTACCGGACACTGTTCAAACAGCTGTTGCATGTGGAAACTGATCATGAATGTGTGAAAATTTTCATAAACTTTGATCCAAATCTGCACAAAAGCAAATACATCACAAAGTTTTTAAATAAAAATAAAAAGCTGAAGCTGTCGTGAACCACGATTTGCTGGATATTTACAACGCCTTCATACGGGCATATCGAACTGCTAATTCATCACCTTATCGAGCAAGAAAAAATTACGACACACTTCCACAGGAAGTCAAAAACAAGGTGGAGAGAATAAAATTGTTTTTCGATTCTTACGAAATTGATTTGAATGATTTTTTCGAAGCTCCTTATTTTCTTTATCAGGACACAAAATATTTTCCTTTTGATTACTACCTTTCGAGAAAAGCCGTGAAAAGTTACAGTGATTTTCAAAAACAAATTCTTATGCTTGGTCCTGATCACATAAGAAATTTGATAAAAATAAAAAACTCGGCCATGTTTTTGAAAAAATTCTTAAAAAAAGAAGGATTGGATTTGAACGGATATTTTGAAGATAAAAAAGACAAAATACCATCATTTATCACACATTTAAAAAATAAAAAAGTATCCATTTATTTTTTGATGGGATTGGAAGGATTTCACAAATCTTTTTTCGGTTTTGATTCAAATCTTTTAAAGTTTATCATTCCAGACATTTATGAAAATTATGAATTGTATAATAAGAAATTTTCCACCAGTAAAACTGCAAGACTTTTGGTAAAAAGTATTTTAAATAAAAAGATTGTTGGTTGACATCCGAATTTGTATGTTAAGATAAATCCATGAGTAAATTCACATCATCTATGTTCGAAACACTTAAAGATTCTCTCACCAAGAAAACTGAGGGAAATGCAAATAGCGGTCTTTACAAGCACATTTTGAAGATGGAACCCGGCAACACATATGTTGTCCGGCTTCTTCCTAATCTCAAGGATGCAAAGAAGACCTTTTTCCACCACGTTCAGCATGGTTGGACCAGTTTTTCAACCGGTCAATTTGTAAGTGCGCTCTCTCCCAGCACATGGGGTGAAGCGGATCCTATTGGCCAAACCCGATACAAAATGCTTTACAAGAGCAACAATGATGCCGACAAGGTGAAAGCTGCCGAAATCAAGCGCAGTGAAAAGTGGCTGGCCAATGTTCTTGTTGTAGAGGATCCGATCAACAAGGGTAACAACGGAAAAGTCATGATTCTGCGTTTTGGAAAGCAGCTTCACAAGATCATCATGGATGCAATTTCCGGTGAGGAAAGCGAGGATCTTGGTGACAGGATTTTTGATCTTTCCGAACGGGGTTGCAATTTGAAAATCAAGGTGGAAAAACAAGGAGATTACCCCAATTACAGCAGCAGCCGGTTCACATCCCCAAAAGCTGTTGAAGGACTTGATACTAAAGCACAGGAAAAGACCTATGAATCTGTGTTTGATCTGGAAGCAGTTTACCAAAAGAAGTCTCAGGACGAATTGCAGAAACTTCTGGACGAACATTTCTTCTGCAACATTTCCACTTCACCGGCACCGGTAAAAAAGCGGGATGCTGCTGTTGATAACAGCGATCTTGTCGAGGAAAAGGTTCAGGTGAAAACCGCCGTATCTTCGAAAAAGGAAAGCAACGAGGAAGACTTGATCAAAAACCTATTGGATGGTCTGGATGAATCAAATTCCTGATCCTAGAATAGCGAACATTGTCTATAATTTTTTGGGCAACACCCTTGCCCAATTGAATGAAATAGACAAGAATAATCTGAGCGGGGAAAACCTAAAAGCTCTGAAAACCGATCCTAAAAGGGTTTTCAGCATGAGCAAGGATGCCAGCATGGATTTGATGCCAGCTCTTCCTCCTGAAATGCCACCTCCTGTTCAACCTGCACCCGTACAACACATTCCACAGGCGACTGTGGTTGCCGCTCCTTCACGTAATGTTGTGAATGCTGGGATGAACGTGGAAACGGCCCCTCAACAGATTGTCGTAAACAAAATCCAGTTAAAAAATTCTGCAACCATAAAAGAGGAAGTTGATAAAATCATTTCCGCTTTAAGTAATATCAAGAACCTTCTGGATGAATAGATTTACAATTGAAAACAAGGGAAAATTTTGTCGTTATTTTTTGGAGCCGCTTTTAAAGCTGAATCCAAAGTGCGTTCTTAAAATCCAACCAGATCAAATTCAAGCCAAAAGCAGTTATCCGGACGGTTCTTTGTTTTTGGAAGCCACTGGGAACATTGACACTGACATCAAAGATGAAAAGGAATTGGCATTCATTGATCTTTCCCGTTTCATAAAAACACTAGATTTTGTTGAAAAAGACGTAGTAAGTTTCAAATTGGACCAGAATTATATTTCATATAAAGATTCCACAAATCATTTCATGATGCAGCTTTATGATACCAAAGTTGTAAATAAACCGCGTTTGAGCTTTGAAAAAATAAACGCTCTTGGTTTTGATTTGGATGTGGACCTTAACACAAATGTATTTTTTGAAATAATAAAAGCCAGTGCCATTTATCCAGATCTTAATAAATTATATTTTAATTTTGCAAATAATAATTTGACAATTGAGCTTACAGACCGACAAAAAAACCAATCAGACGGATTTACCCGTACGTTGGAAAATGTTACCATCCCCAAAGGAGAATTTGAGTTTATTTTACCGTTGGATCCTTTGCGGGTTATTTTGGCAAATAAGATTGAAAATTTAAAATTTCGCTTCCATAAAGCCAGCAGCTTGGTAAATCTAGTATATGAAACCGATGGAATCAAAATGTCTTATGTCATACCTTGCCTAATCAAATGAATACAACCATAAAAAAACACGTCAGTAAAAACAAAGTTCGCACTCCCAGCTATTTCATCAAACGTCTTCGCGACAATGGTTTCATTGTTTGGAAGGTGTTTCAGCAATATGCCAAAGTCGATAATCGCTTATGGACGATCATCGTGGATCCTTGCAACAGCAGCACATTCATCACCTGTTATCAAAACAAGGATTTTAACGGGGATATCATGTTTGAAATCAATGACGGAGGAATCCGATTTGTAAAAAACTTCAGCCTGAGAACAGACAGTATTGAAAGTGTGATTCTTTTACTTTTGGAAAAGGGAATCGGAAATAATGCAAAAAATAGTAGATTTTTTAAAAAGCCAGTAAATACCATTAGTGAAAAGCCCGCGCAAGAAGAGCAACAAGCAGTCCACAGCGTCTAATTCTCTTTCTGCAAAACAGCAGGAAAAATCGGTTCGTCCGGAAAACATGGAGAGTTTGATCAAAAGCACGCTGCATAATTATTTGCAACAAAAACTGGAACTGAAAAATGAACGGGCCACTGACATTTCCCATCTGGACAGCATCATCAGCGAATATCTGGATTGTTTCATCATCATAGGATATGACATGCTCAATAGCCAAATTAATTTCATTCATGCCAAAGATCAGAAGGATGCGGACGCCCTAAGTGCGGCAATTAACCGATTCTTCTATCAATCCCAAAACAACATCAAGCCAAAAAGCAACGATGATTAATAATGCTCTTATCCTCGGAGGAGGATTCGTAGGAAAAAGCATGTCGGACAAACTTAAAAGTTTGGGCCATGTGAGGACTGTGGATATGGTTAGGCGGGAATTTTTGGATTACACCCGACCGGAAAAACTCATGGAATATTTGGAAAAGGGAAAACCTGATTATTTGATCAATGCAGCGGGATATACCGGAGTTCCTAACGTCGAAGCCTGCGAAACTAACTGGCAGGATTGTTATTTTTGGAACGTTTTGGTTCCAGTCCGAATTGCTAAAGTATGCAAAGAACTGGAAATACCTTTTATCAATATTGGAAGCGGATGCATTTATGATAGTCAGGAAAAAATTTACAGTGAATATGACATGCCCAATTTTGGAATATTCAGCAATAGAAGCAGCTTTTACAGCAAATGCAAACATCTTTGTGAGGAAAAACTGGAAGATTATCCTGCTTACACTTTTCGTATCCGAATTCCTTATGATGACAGTTACACAAGCAAAAATTATCTTTATAAACTTTTAAAATATGACAATCTTATCAGCATGAAAAACAGCATCACCAGCTTGAATCTTCTGAACGAATTCACAAATTTCTTCATCAATCTGGAAAAAAAGCCGGAATATGGTGTTTATAATGTGGTCAACAATGGAGTGATTCGAGGTCAGGATGTGATTGAATTGCTTCGGGAAGCAGGACTAGAGAATAAGAATTGGAAAATATTAGGTTATGATGAAATCAATTTCCGTGTGAACCGCAGCAATTGCATGCTTTCTCCCATGAAAATTGAAAGTCTTGGATACAAACCCAAACATGTGGTAGAGGATTTAAATGAAAATATCCGGGGGTTTAGCCATGCTGTCAAAAATATTCAAAATAATCAAGCTTAAGACTTATAAACGGGGCGACTTTTTTGCCATAACCAAAGGCAAATATGGGGGAGAATTTTGGGTTCTTATTAATAAAAATGAAAAGGATTATGATTTTCTTTCATTACCCAACATGCTGAAACGGAATGCTCCTTTTGAAAAAATAGATATGGGTATTAATTGCAAAATAATGGATTTTATACAAAATCTTCCCAGTAAAGTGTTTAAAGTTTGCGAAATGCAGTATAAAAAAGTAAAATAATTATAAATAATAATATGATCAAAAATGTACCATTTGTGCAACCAAAACCCCAAGTCAGTCCCATTTCAGGTCAAATGACCAAACCTGTGATTGTGGAACGTCAGGTGGGAAAGAACATCATGAAAGAAGCACAATGGATTGATCCTGCTTCTGGAACCCTTTTTCTGCGCGGTATTGTCAGCGTGGAAGAGAAAAAATAAATTTTTGCTGTGAGTCGTGCAAGCCTACTTGGAACAATAGGAGTATCCGGATTTAATGATTCCGGAAATGTGTTCACAAGCAGAGGCAGCACAAATCAGCCAACATTCAGTGCAGTAAATGTAGGGGGAGGAGTTGCCAATCTAAATTTTGATCGTTCAAATCCCCTCACACGCATAGCCGTAAACAAAAGTACAGGGATTGTGACTGTTTCGGCCGTTCCGGGACGGTCAGACATGCAAGCAGCAGATTGGACAACCGGAAGAAATGTCAGCGATTGGGGTACTTTGCAGGCTTATCTGAGCGCCACTGCATATAGCAACAGAAACATTTCTCCCAGCGCTGTTAATTTCCGTCTTTTTGGTACCACAGATGGTTATAGCATTTCATTGCAGGTTGGTCCGAATGGAAAACTTTACATGTTTCCCTACGACAATTCAGGAACTACAGGAGGGATTACATCACGTGGATTTGTTATAGATCCGGATAGCGAAAGAATTATAACAACATTTTTTCATAATGTTCCATCAGGTTCCGTAAGAGCAATGTTGGCACCAAACGGGAAGTTTTACATGACAGGTTCAATTACAAGACTTGTTGTATTGGATCCCAGTACAAACACGGTAAATCAAACAATTAACACAAGTCCCCATACTTTTTCTGGGGGAATAAGTATTGCCAAAAACGGTAAATTTTATACGCTAAGTCAAAATTCAGGTTTTACTGGTGTTATATTTTTTGATCCTGTTACCGAGACAACAGGAAGTTTTTCATCTGTTGTGGATGCAAATGCAAGTTATGGAGGATACCAGTTGGCTCCTAATGGAAAAATATACGGAATTCCATACTTTACAACAATAATGACCGTGATAGATCCTGAAGCAGGAAGTTCTGCAACTTATGGATTTGTAGGAGGTGTTTCATATTCAAGTCTTCCTAGATTCTGCATGGTTTTTGAGGGGAGTGTTCTTGCTCCTAATGGTAAAATTTATTGTATACCTCACAATGTGCCGAGCACAAGTGGCCCTATTACAGCAGGACCAATAGGGATTATAAATCCAGATGATAACACCACCACAACCATAGCAAGTTGGATAGGAAGTGGAACAGGTGGAGTAAATTGTCAAACAGCATTTCTTGCCCCCAACGGAAAAATCTATACCGCACCCAATCAAGACAGTTTTGTGGTAATTATTGATCCAGACACAAACACCACAACCAAGATCGTTCCCAGCATAGGATTTCCATCGCTTCAAGCTCAAGGCGGAGTAGTACATCCAAACGGTAAAGCTTTTTTTATTCCATATTATACCACTTCGATAGGTGTTATGGACTTGCGTCTCAACAATAATTGGGACATAAATGTTTGCACAAACCCCATGTTTAATAAACAAAATTAATAAATATAATATATGACAAATTACGTTGATTGCGGAACATATTATGAAACAGGCGATGTGGTAATCTGTCGCATGCGTAAAGATCAACCTTATTATCCTTTTGGTGGAAGTAGCATTACTTGGGAACAATATGTGAATCAACAGGTTGCCGAAGGAATTGCCACGGTCACACAATTAATTAACGATCCAGTCCGTTTGGCCGCTTACTGGAACGATGTGAAAAATAAACGGGACTCTCTTTTGGTTGAAAGTGATTGGACACAACTACGGGACATTAGTTTGGGTGATAATGCTCAATGGGTAAGTTATCGCAAAGATCTGCGCGACATTCCTCAGACTTATGCCAGTGATCCTCGCCTTATCGTTTGGCCTGTCAAACCTAGCTAAATCCCCTATAAATTTAGGTGTTTTTCGTTAAATAATATTATATTATTTTAACGATATGAGTAAAGCATTAAATCTAAGTCTTTTAGCTTCAAGAAATAATCTGGGAAATGCCGGAGACGCTTTTACAAGCACTGGACCTGATACTGTTCCAAATTTGTCACCTCTTTCAGCAAGTGTAACGCGATTAAATGCTTCAAATGTCTTTCCCAATGGAATAATAGGTGTTAACAGAAGCACTGGTAATGTTACTATTTCAGCAGGACCCAGTTTAAGCGAATTGGATGTGCCGGGATGGGATAAAGGACAGCACATAACACAATGGAGCACGCTGCAATATTATCTGAGTGCAACGGCATATACCAACCGGAAGATTCCAGCCAGTGGTATATTTGTAGAAATTTTCGCAACTAACGCGTATCCTATTTTAGCAGGATCTCAGAACTGGGAAGGTGGAGTATTGGCACCGAACGGAAAAATTTATTGTTTTCCAGAACAAGCAAGTGTTGCCTTGATTATTGATCCTGTAACAAATACAACCACAACATTTGGAGCCGGATCATTTTATTCAGGAGGAAACGCTTTTCGTTATCAAGGTTGTGTGTTGGCAGGAAATGGGAAAATTTATGGAATTCCCTGTGGTGGTGTTGTACCCCAGACTGTTTTCCAACTAATTGATCCCAGTAATAATACCATAACAGCATATGCAAGTGTGGCTAGCCTTCCTTCTGACAATGCATTTCAAGGAGGAGTTTTGGCTCCCAACGGAAAAATATATCTTGCTCCCAGCAGCAATTCTGTTTTTTATCTGATTGATCCAAGCAATAACACAGTTAGTGCGTTTCACACATATGCAGCAGTGGCTGCATATAATTATGTTAATCCTTGTCTTGGTCCAAATGGAAAAGTTTATTTTCCTCCTTATGGAACAGGTTTAACATTGGGACGAATAGTAGATCCGGATAATAACACAGTAACAACATTTGGTCCTTTTCCATCCAGTGTTACATTTGGAACTACTCTGGCCCCCAACGGAAAAATATATTTAACACCTGCTCATAGCATCGGATATATCATAGATCCATTAAACAATAATGCCATATCAACATATTCTTGTGCTCCTGCTATAACAGGAAATATAAGCCCTTTTGGTGGTAAACTAGCACCAAATGGAAAAATTTATTTTGCATCTTGGGTCGGTACTTTTTTTGGAGTATTGGATCCTGAAAACAACACTGTTACAAGATTAGGAACAGTAGTTAATTCAAGTTATCTGGACATGGTTTTGACTCCAAACGGAAAACTTGTTCTTATACCGGGAGCGGCTACAAGTGTAACAGCTTATAATCTTCTTTTAAACAATAATTGGAATATGAACATTTGTACTAATCCTTTGTTTAACAAAAATTAAATAAAAAATATGAGCAACGCAACAAATCTGGCACTTTTGGGATTGGAAAATTTTGGAAATACTGACGATGTGCTTACCAGCACAGGCAACACCACTGCCCCAACATTCAGTGCCAGCAGCGTGGGTGTGCGGGAAATTCGCGTGGTAAATCAGGTTCTTAGCCGTTTGGGTGTCAATAAGAGCACAGGAAATGTCAGCATCAGCGCACTACCAGATATCAGTGAACTGGATGTTCCCAGTTGGCTGAACGCTGGTCATATCAGCGACTGGAGCACACTGCAATATTATCTGAGCGCAGTTGCCGCGACAAATACCAGTCCGGCCAGCGCGGTATTTTTAGAAACAGTATCTTTAGGGTCAACCCCCAATAATGTAGGAGGCTGTCTTGCTCCAAATGGAAAAATATATTTTGCAGCATCTTCTCCAACCTATGTTTTTGATCCTATAACTAATACTGTTTCAAATATAGGAAACATAACAACCGGTGGAAACAATTATTGTTCCGTGTTAGCCACTAATGGATTCATATATACAGGACCAACCAATAGCACATTTGTACAAAAGATTAATCCGGCCAACAACACGAGCACAAGTTTTAGCAGCACCTACCCTGCTGGTGCTAACGCCAGAACATTTGGTGCTACCTTGGGTCCTAATGGAAAAATATATTGTGCTCCTTGCACAGGTGTCTCACAAGTTTTAGTAATAGATCCTTTAAATAACGATTCTGTTACAACTTTATCAACACCCACTTTAATAGCGGGTGTCGCTAGATATGTTGGAGCTATAACAGCACCAAACGGAAAAATTTATTTTATACCTTATACGGCTTCTTCGGTAATGGTTGTTGATCCATCCAATAATGATTCAATAGCCACTTTTGCTTTTGGAAAAAATGTTTCTCAATCTTTTTATGGAGCTGCACTGGGCCCTAATGGAAAAATATATTGTGCTCCGAATGGAGAAACTTATTGTTTGGTTATAGATCCAAACACAAATACTTGTTCTAGCATAGTTGCGGGCGTAGGTAGTGGTAATTTTACTAATGCAAATACTCCGTTTTTAGGGCCAAATGGAAAAATATACACATTTGATGGAGGAACTTTATATCATGTTATTGATCCAAGTAATGATACGGCAACAAAAAATCTAACGTTTTCCGGTGCCGGGGGATATATCGGCCAAGCCATAGTGCATCCATCTGGAAAAGTAATTCTTTGTCCCTATACCGGAACAAGTGTCGTGGTTGTTAATTTTGTTAATAAAAATAACTGGAATATAAACGTAGCCACCAATCCGTTTTTTAACAGATTTTAATTATTTTTTCTTTTTACCCCAACGAATCTTATCGTAATTTTCCCAGAATTTTTTGCTGATGTTTCTCGGTTTATCACCTTTTCCGTTCTGAACTGTGTTTAGTTTGGAATTTTTTTCCTTACTCATAATCGGAAAAATTTAAGGGATCTTCTTCTTTTGTCAACAATTCATCTGCCCGTTTGCTGACCTTCACAATGCTTTCCTCAAATCGGTAATTTCCGCAAAAAATACAAAAAGCACTGTCGCGGGAATTAACATTATCGCAAGCCTCACATAATTTATAATAAAAAGGATATCTTTTTATGTCCTGAATCATCCTTTTTCGTTTACTATTCACGATACATTAAATATTTATATGCCAAAACCTGAAAAAGTAGAAGGTATAGTGAATCAAAAGATCACGGCAGATCTGGTTTTGGACATGTATGAAAAATACAAGAAAGAAAAAAACAAATCCAAAAAGGATGAATTATGGAAAAAATTGGAGCTTCTTTCCAAAAACCTGAACCACTATCTGGTCATGCCAAAGGATTTTGATAAATATTACAGCTGATGAAAGATTACCTTAAACAATTGGATCTGGAAAAGGTGTATGAAAGCACAGTTCGCAATACTGGAAAAATGAGCTCACCCGATGCCAGCAAAATAACCCCGGGAATCAACCGAGACAGTGGATTTAGCCAAAACATTTATACTCCTAACGATTACAGAATTGGTGAAAATGAGGAAGGTGAGAAAGAAACAAAGGTTCGGGAAGCATTGAAAAAGATAAAACAGATATTAAACGCGCTTGATTTGTGAGATTTATTGATTTAACAGGTAATAGGTACGGCCGGTTTGTTGTTTTAAAAAGATCTGAAAAAACAACAAAAAAACATGAAACATATTGGACTTGTAAATGCTCATGCGGAACAATTAAGGAAGTAATAGGGCATCGTTTAAAAAAAGGAGCAACAAAAAGTTGTGGTTGTCTTCGAAGAGATTTTGGTACTTGGAACAAAGGTTTAAAAGGAGAAGATTCTCATGTTTATCGTGGATATAAGGGAATACCCAGACAGTTTTATACAGATTTAAAAAGTAATGCTAACAGAAGAAAAATAGAATTTAATTTAACAATAGAATATCTTTGGAATCTTTTGGAGAAACAAAATTTTAAATGTAAAATAAGTGGAGTTTTTATAAGAATGCCTGAAAAATATGAAGCATCTTTTGCAAATCTTGCTTCATTAGATCGCATAGATTCAAGCAAAGGTTACATAGATGGTAATGTTCAGTGGGTGGATCGGCGCATAAATTTCATGAAACAACGCATGAGTGATAATGAATTTATTGAAGTTTGTGAAGAGGTGGTTAAATATCAAAAAGAAAAAAAGGATCAATCAAATGCCTAGCGAGAAATCAAAAGAATTTGAAATAGCTATGAAATTTGTTCGGGAAGCCGAGGGAGGGTATTATAATCACGTCTCGGACCCCGGCGGAGAAACCCAATTTGGAATTACCAAACGGGATTACCCTCTTCTTGACATTAAGAATCTTACACGGGAACAGGCAGATGAAATATTTTGGCAAGATTATTGGTTGAAAAGTGCGGCCCCTCAAGTTCCTTTTCCTGCTTATATCAGTTATTTTGATAGCTGCGTGAATACAGGCCGTACCCAAGCCAACAAGTTTCTGCAACGTGTGGTTGGAGCCACGGCTGATGGTATTGTTGGGCCATATACCCGCAGTTTATTGAGTAAGAAAGATCCTAAAGATGTTGCTTTTGGCATAATTGATCAACGACAGGATTTTTATAATAATTTGTGTGAAAAACGTCCCAAATTGGCTGTTTTTAAAAAGGGATGGACCAACAGAAACAACAATTTGCGGAATTATATACAAAATCTTTTGAAAAACGCTTGAGTTTTCTTGTCAAAAGATAAATATTATTAACAAAATACATATTTTATTGTAAAGATTTCTCTTTACATCTTTTCGACCCTGATATAATCGGGTCACCCACTTATGAAAAAAACACTACTAGCCGCAGCTTTGGTCATAGGGGTAGCAAACAGCTTCAGTGTTGAAGCTGGAAAATGCATTTTGCCCCAAACAGTGGTGAAACCCAATCTTACCCCGACTGAATTCAAAACTTTTATGGGGGATGTGGGTAAACTTACCCGAAATTATAGCAGTGGTCTTTGCGCAAAGTTCACAACCGCCCTTTTGGATAATCTGCATGAACGTAATGAAAAGGCGTTTCCTCAATTGGATTTGCGGGAAGGTCGATTGGTGAGGGGCAGACAAGGTCGGCAAACATATCCAGTCACAACAAGCAACAACGGTATTCTTTATGCCAAAAATTATAAAAATGTGTTTGAAAACAAGCATGATTTTGTAAAAATAGGTCGAAAACAGGTGCTGGATTTGCCTGAAAACACTATTGTTATTGCTGTATATCAACCAAAACATTCGGGGAAACCGGGCCATATAGAAGTTTTGTTTAAAAAGGGCAAGCATCTTTATGCGGCTTCAGACAAACTAGGAACTCCTCTTTTTTACAGTAAAAGCACCTATCGTCAGGTAGATTTTTATTATCCAATCAGAGAGGATGGCCAAATATGAAAAAGATATTTGCTATTATCATAGCTTCAACCTTTTTATATAATATAATTTCAAACAGTAATGTTAAAAAAGACGATGGTTTGTCTATTTTTACAGCAAAAAGTCTTAATATTTTGAAAGAAAAAACGCTGGAAAAGACTGTTGTTGAAAAGAAAATGAAAGCAAGATTGACTGTTTATTGGGCTAAAGGAGGAGATACAGATAGAGACAGTGCCAGTAAAAAAAGCTCATCAGGAACAAGACTTCGGGAAGGGGTAAGCGTGGCGGTCGATCCACGCATAATCCCCTTTTATAAGCGTTTATACATACCAAATTTGGGCATCAGGGTAGCTCATGACACCGGAACAGCTGTTAAGCTTAAGAAGGCAAGCGGGGGTAAATTGCCTGTTATAGACGTGTTTTTTGAAAAAAAAAGAGACGCATTAGATTTTGCATATAATAATCCCAAAATAGTCATTGTTAGTGTTTATAAATATTAAGGTGAGATTTGATCAAAGAATAAAGCAACTTCTTTTAGAAATAGGTCCGGATTTACCGCCCCCGCCTCCTGCTATTGTTCAAAAAGCCGAAGCCCCGATCAAATACAGCGATATAGTAGCTGCTGCACTTATAGGTGAGGCAGGAGGAGAAGGATACAAAGGAATGCAAGCTGTCATGAATGTGATCGTGAACCGGGTAAAAGGTGGAGATCCGTTTCGGGGTGCTGTGGATGTTGTGCTCAAACCCAAACAATTCAGCTTTTTTGACAAATATAATTCTGGCAGTGAAAAGATGCAGGATATTGTAGCAAAAGCCATGCAACATCCTCGTTGGGCAGAAGCCAAAGAACTGGCCCTTGTGGGTATGCAAAAAAAGCTACAGGATATAACAGATGGAGCCACACATTATCATGTGACCCGGGGAAAAAGCAAAGTATCTCCTTATTGGAGCAGTCCTAAATTTGGAGGTAAAAATCCCGAAGCTCTAGCGACGAACACGATTGGCAGTCATACGTTTTTTAAGAACATTCGCTGACTTTTTTTTCTTTTTGGCAGGGATGGCAAAAACCAGCTGCATGCTGCCCGGATTACTGGTATCACCCTTGAATCCACTTGGATGAGTTCCTGTTTTGCCCCAATCAATGCTGGGACCTTGAAAAGTTTTTGGAACCTTTGCTTGGGGGCTGATGTTAAAATCTTCTGTAAGCTTTTTAACAATCTTGTCAAAACCTGACGTCATGATGTGGCTTTGATCAGTTTGCGAACAACAGCAGTGGGCTGGATGGTATTATGACCATCTGCTGCACCTGATCCAACAGTTCCGGTTGCATCCACTGTGCCTTGAGAATATGTATAAGAATAATCTCCGTTTGCATTTTGTATGGTCAATCCTCCCACATAACCAATACCATTAGGATTCAGTGAACCCGGTTGACGGAATTCAGCAGTAACATCAAATTCGCATTTACCTTCAGATTGGGTAAGAACGTGATTTTCTTCACCTCCAACGCTTCCAACTGCATTGGCAATTGTGGCCGTTCCTGTTCCGCCCGAACCCATGGTTACACGCCTGCGAAGATCTGGAAGATTAAAGGTTGTACTTCCGTCTCCAGAACCCCACGTGGTTCCCAAAACAGCAAAAAGATCAGCATAGATTGTTCTGGAAACAGCAGTTCCGTCACATTCAAGATATGTTGAAGGAGGAGTTCCGGCTCCGGCCCAATCAATGATTGTTCCTATTGGATTGGTTGTTACAAGACCAGCAAGAAGAACCTGAAGATCAGAAGGAGTTAAATCCTGAACCTGACCAGACGTGTTTAGCCGTCCTTTGATGGTATTTGCCGGGGCATTCGCAAGCATGGAATTGGTCACACTATTATTCGCTACAATCATTCCCTGACTACCATCATAAGTGAGACTGCTGCCCAGTTTTGTTTTTAAAATTGTGTTACTTCCTATCCGTTCCAATCCGGCCCCTATTGCTCCGCTCGCTAATTTTGTGGCAAGAAGACTGTTATCCGCCACACGCACAACATTACTAACTTGAATAAGAGTATTATTATCAATTGTGAATTGACTTCCAAAGGGAGCAAAAGCACTTACTTTTGCAAAATTTGTCCCTGTCAGCATATATGTGAGATTAGTGGCTGTATCAAAAACAAAATCACCGCTGGCAGGTGCCAAATTTGAACTAAGATTTGTATTATTTCCGCTAAATGTTGCAAAACCAAGGTTCTTGGTTCCAACAGGAATTCCTCCATCGTTACCAGTTCCTATGTAAAGACGGTTACTATCTGTGCAATAGCCCGGTTCACCCGGTTCCAATGTCACATTCTTTCTTTCAATTTCCGTACCCTGACGGAATATGATTTTTTTAATCTCGGCTGCCATTATTATTATTTATTTAATATATTGATTTCTACAATTATTTTAAAAATATTATGATAAATAACTTATATGGGTAAAAAGGCTTATAGCGTGGTGGTGGATGGCTTGAATAGTTTGAGGGTTTTTGATGCAAATACAGGCACAACGGTAAGATCCTTAAAGCTGCAGGAAACAATCAATTCCAGCCCGGTAGTGGTCAATGATCGAGTAACTGTGATCGTGCAAAACAGCAACGGTCATCGTAAAGGTATTATTTTTAAACTTCCCAGTCTTTCCCAAGTTTTTTCTTTTCCGGTGGCTTGAAATATTTTGTGTGTACCTTACCATACACACATGATGACACTAACATTCAATGACATTGAGAAACCTGCCGATCTGGAAAAGTTCCAAAAAATCATTTATCCCACTTTCTTTTTTGGGTTTGCCATAAGAAGCCTGTATGATCAGAAAAGATTAAAAATCAAAAAAGAATTTAATCCTCATTATATTGTCCACAAGTACGGCACCAAACCAGAAGAAATCATGTTTTTATATGGTTTGACAGCCCCTGTATCAAATGAAGTGATGCCTTATGTTTTTCCTTTAAAAAACAATCCGGGCATGAATCACGAACAATATGAAGCTGTCCTTAAACCCTTGGATGTGGAATGCAGTGATTGTTATCTGTTTCTCAGCAAAAATTTGTATCCCGTAAATTCATTTTATGCCCACAGATTTTTTACAAAAAATAATTTTAAGAATATTTCAACATATTCAGAAATTCTTGAGCGAGATCCTGAATTGCCATTGCATCACACAATAGCGCCATTTCATTTGTTTTTGCTTACAAACTATTAATCTCCAACCACGGGATCATTAGGAGGATTGCTTCCTTTGATATTGTAAGCCATATTTTGTGGTTCGGCCACAACTCGGTCAGTATTATTACACGCCTGACCAACATTCCGTACATTTTTATTTTCTTGGACCAAATTGAGAGGAAGATTTTTAAACAAATGGCTATGGCTATATGTGAATAAACAATCAGGTTGTGAAATATCTCCGCAAGGGGTTTTACTCCAAACAATACCCCAATTTCCACATACTGTTGCTCCGGGTTGAACATAACCTATGATTTTCGGGTCGATTGTATTTGTTTGTCCGTAAACAAAGCTTTTTTCAGTTTCCTGTATTTCCACCGGAGCAGTAATGTGATGAACCGTAAGCTCTCCTTCTATGTGTGCACCTCCGCCAACTACCAAATTGCGGCTCACCCCCAAGCTTGAATCCACCATCACCTGTTCATAGTTGCGTTGACGCAAAACAAGAATATCACTGGTAATAACAGTACGATTTCCTCCATCAATATTCAGTTCATATTGAGCACCAATATTGACCTGCTGACCTGCCATAGTAGTTATGGTTCCACTCATTTCTATGGGTCCAAGGGTTTTGATATTGATTCCTCCAGCACCCACCTGAAGGGTATAACGATTACAGGCATTTACCGTATAATTTCCACCGGGGAGATCGTCCACATGAACAGGCTCAATAAGAGGACTGGATTTTTGATTTTCAAAAACGCCCAACTCTCCAACCTGAACCTTATAATTGTAAATTTTTCCTTCAGTATCAATCCGAATGCTTCCAAAATCATTCATGACCTGCCCAATCATGTCGAATTTGTGCTTGGGTATCTCTGTGACCAAACTTCCACCCATACCCATGTTTTCCTCTATTTTTGCCAATTCGACTATTTTTTCCTTATATAATTGTTCTAGCTTTTTCTTTTCAGGATTTTCTTCCCATTTACCGTCCATGCTGCTGGGACTTAATTTCTGACCTTTACAAACAGGACATTGTGCAGGTGGAGGAAAAGCAATCAATTGAGCAGCAGGCTGTTTTCCTTGGGGATCAACTGTATCATATTTGTCCACACCATTACTACCAAACGTGACTACAGGAATGATTACCTGATTAAATTTGTTGTTTACCGCATAATATTTTCTGTCTTTTGAACAGACAGGGCAAGGACCCGGCTTTCCTTTTTGTTTTTGATTGGTGGAACTAACACGGTTCGGATCCCCGTCCTTCTTTTTTGTACGGTCAATTTCAAAAAGCTGTTTAAGATCCGCTATAGGATCCATCAAAGTTTTCCATTGCTGTTGGTGTTGTGGATCTTGTTGGCCCACTTTAAAATAATAATTTCCCTTTACGATAATATCCAAATCTCCTCCAACATATAGGCTATTATTTCCTTTTACAGTGGTGAACTTGTCGGCCATCACAAGTTGTTGATCATTTTTAACCGACAAACGACTGGTGGTTGAATTATTAAATTCTAAAAACGAACCGGAATAGTGTGAAAGCTTTAATACTTCCTTAGTATCGGTGTTTACAAATTCGATAACACCTCCTTTTTGAGAAAGAACAGTTTTATTACGATATGTTTCTGCGTCTACTTGTTGTACATTTAGATTAGTATCATTCTTGTCAAAATTCTCATATGCTCCGGGATAATCTTCGGCCACACCATAATCATCAAGATAAATGCCGTTCCAAGCGGTCTGGCCAAAACTAACTGCCCAATAAACGGGACGCATCGGATTACCATCGTAAAAGAATACCCAGACATGCGCACCGACATTAGGAACTGCAAAAATACCTTTGGCCCGATTGCTATAACATCCGGGAACATAGCCATAAGCATTGGGATTTATATGAGCTACATTATTGGCTGGAGCTGAATTAAAAGCATCACTTAAAGGAACTGTTCCTCTTTCATAAACATTTCCCGGTTTTTCTCCTATTCCATCTGTATTTTGACTAAATGCTGTTGTTTCAAAATTTTCCTTTGGTTTGCATGTGTCAATAAACGAACTGTCACTAATGCTTCCAAATTTTTCAGTTGCATTGTATCTTCCGCTTGCCGCTCCTCCAAAAAGAGGCATTGCACAATCTGCCCAAGGAAGAATTTTTTTAAGATCTTCCAATATGTCATTTAAGCTGCTGGTAAGATTTTGACCAATAAAATTAAATTCTTTGTCTACCTGAACTTCATTCCATTTGTTGTAAACGGTAGGGGTGACATGAGGAACAAAGATTTTTACCCTGCCTCGTTGTTCAGGGTCGTTGTTTTGGACAACTATTCCCAAATAATGACCATCATATCTTTTCATAAATTAAGCATTTCCTGCAGTCTGCAATAATTGTTGTGCAGACGGATTTTTTAATTGTTTGTATCCTTCTGGATAATATGCCTGAATAAACTTGCCAGATCCTTTTCTTCCAAGTTCTACAGTTTTTGCATATACTCCGCTTTTTGGAGGTTGAACTGTGGCTGATTGTGTAGACCCTTGGGATGCAACATTTTTTTCAAAATTCAATCGTGATTTCTCCGTATCAAAATATATATCAATTGTAACGGTTTTTGTAGGTTCTTGGGCTTGGGCGTTTGGGTCTTTTAAACGAATTACATTTCGGACACTGCTACCATTTTTTCTATTTTTTCTAAATACACCTTGACCTTCCCTATCCATATCCCGGCCACTGGTATTTCCCTCAATTGTTGTAAAAGATCCATCTGAATTTACAGTTTCTACGACTCCAGTATGACTATAATTATAAGTTATAATATCTCCCGGTTGAAGAGGCTTTTCTCCGTATCTGAATATTTCGGCTTTTCCGCTTCTGGCAAAATCTTCCATTCCATAAGCACGCATAGTCGCCGGGGCCGGAACATTTGTACCGGCAGTTGCTTGTTGTGTGACAGCACTGACAAATCCGGCACACCAAGGCTGTCCTTGCGAACCTCCTCCTGCTTGAAAAAATGGATTTAATTGTGATCCGGTATTTGTGCTTCCTGCTTCCGTTACACCCAAATAGCTTTGTGCTGCTTTAACTGTTCTTTGACCAACCGTATCGCCTTTATTAAAGCTAGGATTGCTTGGATAATAAGACTGTGTTCCATCGCCTTTTACAATTCCCCTTTTTCTGGCAGCAGTTTGTTCAACAACAGCTGTTCCTGTATCCATAGCTACCCGTGTCCCGATGGCGGGATTATCAAAAACAATCTTGCTTCCATAAGGAATGATGGAAGGATCCACCGCACAACTCACACCTTCAATCAGATTATTTTCCCCAGTAGAACTTGTTTTGGCTTGGGACCATTCATCCCCTCCTTTGCCTAATTTTTCTTCGGCACTGTATGTTGTTACAACTGCATTTATCTTAAAATCGTTGGGAGAAACAGCGTTGGGTACTACTGGACCGGCTTTAACTTGCGTATTGTCTCCTCCAGTAAAACTTTTTTGATAACTTTGAGCATTTTGTTTTACCTGATTATTAAGATTTAAAGTAGCATTCGTTGATCCTTTTTGAATAAAATTTCCAAAAGCGGATGGGTTTGTGGAAAGATCACGGGCGGTCTTCGGAGAAAATTGAGAAGGAACACTTGTTTGAATACTGTTCAGAAGAGAACTCACATTAGAAACGTTTTGTATTCCTTGTAAATTGCCCAAAACTTGTTGACGAGCAAAATCAAAATTATTCGCATTAAATCCTGCAAATTGGGAAAATGTATTCGAAAATATGCTACCAATATCCACTTCGCCCCCTGCAAAGTTTGGAATTTGAAAATTATTTCCCAAATAAGATTGAACCAAACCTTGAAGTTGATTGGTTATGTCCAGTCCTTTAGTGACATTAGCTATGGTTTGATCCAGAATCTGAGGAGATGGCAATTGCGGTAAAAAGTCTGTTATAGGTAGATAATCCTGAATATTTCCAAATTGCATCCCAAAATTACTCATATTCGAAAATTGTGCAGGAAGCTGCACAGAACCAAAGATCGATTCAGGATTAAGTTCTGAAAGTTGTTTTGAAACATCGTCCAAAGAAGGAACCGACAAAATCTTCTGCAACTGGCTAAGATTCATCTCCGGAGCCAGTTTTGACAATAATGCGGCTGGAATTTCGGCCATAATACTTGAAATATTTATGAAACAAAACCCTTTTGCAACGTTGAAAAACCATTGGTGTTTAGTAACATAAACAGGTTGAAAATAGCATTTTCCGGACCTCAAGCATCAGGCAAAAGCACATTGATACGGCATTTGCTGGATAATTTCCTGAATAAGGAAGATTACTTTTTCATCAAAGGCGGTGCCCGGAAATTAAAAGATCATGGATATGAAATTAATGAAAAAGGTACTGCTCTATCACAGGTTTTGCTTTTTAATTCATATATTGATGATCTGACAATAAAAACTAAGGAAAATCCCTGTAAACATTACATCTATGACCGATGGCTTTTGGATGGTGTTGTTTACTGTGATTGGAGTGTGAGCATAGGTAAAAATCCTCCATGGGTTTATGATTATGGTCAATTAATGCTGAAAATGTTGCATACTGAAATAGACATTCTTTTTTATTGTGATACCGAAGGTGTTCCGGTTGAAAATGATGATTACCGGAATGCAGATGAGGAATATCGAGGAGTAATTCGTGCTATTTTTGAAAACTATCTGAAAGAACCGATAGTAAAATTCAAGAAAGTTGTGTATTTGAAAGGAAGCTTGAAGGATAGAACTTCAAAAGTTTTGGCTGAACTTTAGAGATAACCCAAAAGGCTAAGACGACGAATATTGGGTGAAACAGATTCAGCACCATTATCTGTCAATGTTTGAAGTGCAGGAGCAGCAGTAGCAGTTGCTGCAGTGAAAAGAGAGCTTGTACGGTTCTTATAGATGATTGCAAATTGAACACCATTATAAGCACTGTCAACACGCAATCTGATGCTATTTTGACCAACAACACCAGAAGCAACAGTATTGGCAGATAGTGTTGCCAATTGACCTGTTAATGCAACCGGAGCATTATTAAATGCAACAGATTCGATATTTGATCCAACAATATGAAGTGCCACACCAGCAGCACTCAAACTGTAATTGTTTGTGGCTGTCATATCCGGGTTGAAATTATCGGGATCCAGAACTTGATTAGGGAAACTTAGTATTGCCATATAATATTATTTATCTTTTTTAATGTTAAATTCCGAATTTTGTTTTTACAATATCCCAGATAAAAGTGGCTAGTGCTGAAATGGTTATG
>Ga0214917_10002141_pt1 | contig 24542 bp, 21 predicted proteins | sample LL_1208_BB_MetaG_FD_177983 | JGI IMG/M metagenome (GOLD analysis project Ga0214917, IMG submission 177983) | Freshwater microbial communities from Lake Lanier, Atlanta, Georgia, United States - LL_1208_BB | ecosystem: Environmental > Aquatic > Freshwater > Lake | place: USA: Georgia | collected...
AATTATTAATTATAGAAAAATAGCGGAACAACTCCCAACCACTTGCACGCCTCAACCGGTCATCGTGGCGGCCTCACACGTTCCATCAGCACCAGTTGTAACCGTTGAGCAATAAAAATCGCCCAATAGTTAGCTCTCACCTCGTCTATCTTTTTGCCACAAAAATTTGCCACAAAAATTCTTTTTGTTTGTTTGTTTGTTTCCGATTCTCTAGCTATTTGTCACACTCAAAATATGTCAACAGGAAAATTCACTTCCCCTGGTTCACCGCTTTTGCCATATATGTCAGATCTTTTCGTTCCATCAATTTATTGTTTGACGGGAATATGTTTGCTGCTGTCAGTGATCTCGGGTACGGCAGTTTTCACCTCTCCAATTGCTGAACTCATATACTCGTTTATAATTTTTATGCTTTCGGTTGCAGGACTGATGACTGATGATGTCAAAAAGTCCGCGAGCTTTTGAAAGTATAAATAGAAATCATTTGATGACTTTTTTCGCCATAATAATGTCGGGAATATTTTTTCATGTGATTGGTGGAATAATTGTTTTGATTTGGGTTTTCTCCGATGATGGAAATGCTGGTAAACTTCCTACTGATGGATTCTTCTACGGCCCGCTGATTGGCTATGTTGCATTTCACGGTATGGTTGTCATTAGTAGTTTAATTACGGTGACTTTGTCAATCAGTGGTTTATATCGCGAGAATAATAATTTGTTGTACAATTTCGCTGCATCAAGCTGCAAATACTTGATTGGTATTTCTGGGATTGCTGCCTCCGTTTGTGCGATTCTGAAGGTGTTTATCATCCCCTATAAACTCGGGTCTCAATGGGCACTTTATTACATTCAAATTGTCAGCATCACTCTGATTGGATTTGGAATATTTGGTGGAATAATAGTTGGAGTTTTAATTTATAGAAGATTGTCCAGGCAATCTCGAATGATCCCATCTGTCTAAATGGGGGCCTTCGTTAAAATAATATCGCAAAAATGGTAGTTCAACAGTTTCTTCCGATACTACCAATTCGTTTTTTTCTTATTGTTGTTTTTTCATTTTTAATTTAGGAACATAATGAATACCAAATTTCTCGCCGCTTTGTACACAATCGGTGCCACGCTTTTGCTTCTCGATATTCTTGTATGGATGATGGAAGGAGAAGGCGTTGTAGTCATCGCCACTTGCGCCGCGCTTGAGGTGATTCTTGTTATTACTGGAACCGTGATGGCATTCAATAAACGAACAAAAATGACAAAAAATCGCAACAAAATTATTAGGTTTTTCCTCATAATGGTTGCACAAGCTCTTGTTGCGCTTACAGGGTTTATATTTGTGTACGTGTCGTTTTGGCAATTTTCGGGTATTGGAAACGGACTGCTTATGTACTTGATTGTCGCTTTGCGGGCGACGCTGGTCGCTCTAGCGTCTCTGCTGATTATCACGATGGAAACACTGGATGACTATGATAAATGTCCTCGCGTTCATTCAATTGCACGCATTGTTGTTGCAATATCTGGTGTCATGGGAGTTTTCACACGATGCATTTACCATATCACCAAAGAGTACCTTGTAGAGCTTCCTTTCACGATGATTTCGTGGGTTTGTATTTCTGGAATTCTCATTGGTATCGTGTTAGGATACACTTTGAAGGTGAATGAACCTGAAGCAAAATTTGTCTAATATATTGTTTCTGATGCAGTTAATATTTTTTATTTTGTTGTTGCAATACTATTCCTGTAGCTCACGATGTCGTCCGCGATTAAAAGAATTAATTCGTCCACATTTAGTGGGAATCCATCTGTTTCCGTTCCGTTTATTGCTTCCATGTATCTGTTAGCCGGTGCCTCGGTTATCACTGCTATCATACCGGCCTTTGCGAATTTCAAGTCAATTCACGGATTGGTTGCAACTATTGCGACGACTTTCGTGCTTTCACTTGCTGGAATGATTTTGGCTTTGATGCGTCAAAGTTGTGGTACGAACAATCGCAATAAATTGCTCGCGTATTTCGCGATAATGATGGCAGCTATGCTGTTCTTTGGGATTGCGTTAATTATAATGGCTCTTGCAAACTTCACCTCTAGAGACTTTGGTCGCGGAAACGCTGCCATTCATGTGTACTTTCATATGGCCGTCTGCTCAGCTTTGGTTGGTCAGGTCCTAGTCGTTGTTTGTGGAATAATTATTCTCGCAATGGCATCGTCTAGAGAACAATTCCCAGATTGCCCAAAGCTGAATGAGGCTGCTAAAATACTTATTGGAATTCCATGTATACTCGCGTCAATTGGTGCAATAGTACGCATCTTTTTGACGAGCGAAAATTGGATTGGAATAATCCAAATTATCTGTTCAGGTCTTATGGGAGTTGGATTTTTGCTAGGAATTTGTATTGGTTTTTTTAGCCGATCAAATTTGCACGAATTAGCACCCAAAACGGAACCTATTGTCATGGTTCAATCCTCTTCTGCTATTGCGCCTGGTCCCTAATCTGTTTCTTTTGCCGTCGCTACACCACTCCCCGCTTTACTCTGCTTACTCTAAACTCCTATCGACAATTTTTCTTTCTGGTATTATTTTTCTCATTGTCTCCCAGGTGCTCTGCAGATGCCTTCAAAACCCCCCACTCCTTCTTCGAAAACTTTTCTCGGGACACTCTATACTATTGGAGCATCACTTTTCTTGTTTGATATTCTCGTATGGACGTATCCTGATAGTTCGTTTGTATACACGATTGCAGCGATGTATGTGGTTCTGTTATTGACCGGAACAATAATGTCATTCAATAGCCGAGTAAAGCCATCGAAAAATTTTAAAAAAATAACGTGGTATTTCATGCTAATGATGGCACAAGTCTTGGTTACTATTTGTGCATTTATTTACTTGATAAATGTAGCTTTATCGAACTTTTTCTTCCTGTTTGACAACGCCGCCAAAGAGGATGATAAAAGGTTGACATACACATTAAGTATATTGGGCGGTTTGCGGATCGCATTGATTGCAATCGCCGCAGTTATAGTGGTTAAAATGGATACAACAAATGATCATGAGGAATGCCCACGCGTTAATTCTTTTGCACGAGTTGTTGTGGCCTTCTTTGGGATCGCCGGAGTATTGACTCGATCAATATGGTTATTCATGGCAGCGGTGAATGATAGAAAAATGGGCTCCATTTATTCTATTATTTCGTGGATTTGCATTGGTGGAATTTTATCTGGAATAATTTTCGGTTTTGTTCTTAAAGTTAAGGATTCTGATGCCAAGTATCTATAGCAATCACCACCAGTAGTGAATGGATTAAGCTTGGTTGCTCGGTTGTACCAATAAATAATTCAAAAATAATAATTATTTTTGTGTTTTTTCTTCATAATTTATTTTTTCTCTAGCGTTGAAAATGTTGGTTGGATCAATTTTCCTTAGTCTGGTTTCCAGTTCGTTGTTGATGGGTTGTGGCAACAACGAACAAGACGATGCGGATTTCAAAACAAATACATATGGTCAAATTAATACCAAAATACCTACTTATCCTACCTATTCTTCTGCCCATAGTTTTGGCACGGCGAGATCCACTAGAGCTCCCGGTTCAACGACCAGATTGTCAACTACCATTACACCAACAAAACCAGGTAAAGTGTATCGTGATTTACCTGTGGATATTGCACCGGTACCATCGATTCGGCGTTGTGAGAATCACGCAGCTTTTCACGAACGATTCTATGTGAACGGAGAGGGTGATATTCCGAACCAGATTCAGGTAGAAGTATTATCAAAAAATGATATTAATTCAATAATGGTGAATGAGGTGGGAAGATGGGTCGATATGGCTATCAGTCCGGGTGGTGGTGGTTTCGTTCACGGAGATATATATAGACCACTTTCTGAGGTAATATCGTCACATTCAGGGACGGATTTTATGCGTTTTTGGCACGCATCACATGGACCGCGATTTCTTGCTCATATTGAAGCAATTGGTCCCGGGAGTGACAGGGCAGCCCGGTGTGGTGCCTTTAGAGTAGATACTGCACGGAATGCGAATTGCTTTACATTCATGGTTTTCGTCACCAATTTACCCGTCCCTACTGGGATGAAGTCTCGTCACGTTGCAAAAGCCCTCGATCTGGACAGATTTTGCCAAACAAATCAAGCAGGTCTTGTTGCTGAGCTTGAACGGTATCGGACTAACGTTCGCCATGCTTATATCCCGGTATACGGTGATAAGAAGGAGCGACTGCGTCTGTCATATACGGAAGGATTTGCAGCAAATTGGTTGGCATTTTGTCCGAATTTGGTTGATGCAGTTTCACCAGAGATCCGTAAAATGGTTTTTGATCACGGTGTGTATCGCCAGCGCGTTTTGGTGTCATCGAGAGCGTCCAATCGGCCATATCGTATTCAAGTCCAGTCGCGTAATAGTACATTGATGGAGATGTTACCGATGTTGTTGGAATCAGGAGCACCAAGTCGTCTATTAACAAGTGTTGATGCGGTTAGTTTTGTTGATGAAAATGGTCTTGGACCTGGAGTAATCACAAATTGGTACGAGGAAATGGGACGTCAAATAATTGGTTCTGAGTTTGGTATTTTTGAACTATCGGATAATAAAAAATATGCCGAATTGAAGAGCAAGGTATTGTCGGAAGCGCGCGCGAGAGGGAACGAAGATGAGATGAAGAATCGACTGAGAGCAGCGGGGCGATTTATTGGTCATATTTTTGCAAATAACCGGTACTTTTCGACTGATTTGACGAGTATGTTTCTGGCACGTCTGACGGGGAAAGTAATCGGTTTTGAGGCATTAAGTCTCTATGAAACGGCTGCTTATTTGGGGTACGAGATGGTATACAATGATCCAGATTGTGGGATTGATGTTCCGGAATTTTTGGATCCAGCAGGAGTAATGACATCGTGGCCATCTGATCAGAATGCACGAGCTTTAATGCTTGATAAGCTCATTAGTAATTATGTAACGAAAGAAGCTACTGAGGAATATGCGGAACTCTCAAAGGGGATATTTGAGATAATTCCACAATCTGTTTTTGAATCTGGAATCAAGGTAAATGAAATATATCAAATAATTTTTGGTGCTCCAACTATCGATGTAGATGATCTGTTTCGTAACTGGGATGTTAGCAATTTTGGTAGCGATTTGTCGCAAGTGGTTATGCTGCAAAACGTTCTCCGTCAGTGGTCGCGAGATACGGTGAATGGACAAACTATACTTCGTAAGTTTGTTGAATTTGTCACTGGATCTTCTCGAGTACTCGCGGGAGGGTTTGGGGCATATCATGGGGCGACTGGGTACCGGTTCACAGTGATTAGACGTCCTAGTCGGGATGAGTGGCCTCGTAGTCACAATTGCTGGAATCGTCTTGATCTTCCTCAGTACTCGTCCCAATCTGTTATGGAAACGAAGCTGAGAGAAGCAATAAATAATTCGGATGCTTTTGGGATCGTTTAGGGTATTCTTTTCTCGCCATATACCGATAGAATATATATTTTTTTCTTGTTTTTTTTTCATCCAATTCACTTTTTTAGAATTTTTTTTCATTGATGCGTTTCGCTTCAATTGCCGCGAGTATTGCAGCGACCGGTTTAATTCAAGGATGTGAGCAACGTTGGTTATCTGCGACGGACAATTCGGTATCACCTTCTTTAAAGAATAATCCAACGTTGAAATCAACAGTGAAGCCCGGAACATCATCGGCCATCAGTACAACAACTAGTACAGCTATGCCGGCATCGATGAGGAGCACTTCTGCTAAAACATCAAGTATGATTACCACAATGATTTCATCGACAGTGGTTCCAAGTTCATCTGCGGCTCCTTCCTCCATTATCTCATCAACGGTGGCTGCAAGCTCATCATCTTCTACAACAGTTGGACCGATCACAGCAGGTCCGGGGGGTGCTCTGGAGTTTCGAGCTCCCCCATCACAACCGGACACATCAACACGATTTAATGCGGCCGGTGATTATTATGAACGATTATTTTTGGAAGGAGAAGGAGATGTTGAATCAGTTGTACACGCAAACCAAGGCCCGATGAATCCATCTGCGATTGTCCGGAACGAAGTTGGTCAATGGGTTGTGAACAACCATATGCACTCTGTATCTTGTGTGGGAGATTCGTTGGCAAACCTGTTGAGCAACGATCATGCCCGTGACATTGCAGAGGCCGATTACATGGTATTTTGGATGGCATCAGAAGGACCCCGTTTGATGCGAGAAGCTGGACGCAACTGCGGTCGAGGACCGTTTGTTGAAGCCGGTTTAACCTGCTATAATTTGATGATGTTGGCAACCAACATCCCGGTTCCACCAGATCGAAAACCACGCCATGTTGCTCGCGATATTGGGCTAGACAGATTCTGTTTGGATAATGAAGCGGCACTTGTTCAAGAGCTAACAATGCGTATTGATCAGACAGTTGGTCGTGGTCGCCCTGGGATGTCTCCAGTTGAGAAATACGGAGAAAGTATCAAGGTTGGTTATGCAGCGAATTGGTTATCATTTTGCCCGAACCTGATTGAAGCGTCAAATCGACAAGTTCGTGAAATGGTTTTTAATCACGGTGTATTCCGTGCAAAAGTGTTCGCTGCAAGTTTCAGAGACGATCTCCATCCGAGTTTGCAGGTGCAAAGACAGACTTTATTCCAAGATGCTCTGGGAGGGTTTTTGAGTGATCGTAATATTGGTCAGCTTTTTATTCCTGTGGCCCGGGTTGAATTTGAGGGTGAGGCGGGTATAGGGCAAGGTGTGGTTACTAACTGGTACGACGAAATGAGCGCTCAAATATTTGGGGCTGATTCGGGCCTTTTTGAGTACGTTAACAGCAACAGGTATGTCAAGCTCAAGAGCGACGTTTTAGCCCAAGCAAGAGCCAGTGGAAACGAAATGGAAGTTCGTCGACGACTTCGAGCAGCGGGTAGATTCTTTGGACATGTGATCGCTGTAGGTAGAAAGTTATCGGCGGATCTAACAACTATGTTTTATGCTCGGCTTTTGGGTAAAATTATCGGAATCGAAGCATTGAGAGAATATGAACCACAACAGTATAGATATTGGAGGGATGCCCACGAAGCTGCAGACTATACCCTTTTGCCAATTCCAGATCAAGCAGGATTACCGGATGACGCAGACTGGCCAGAATCGGTACCTGATCAGGAGTATGTGATAGATAGAGCTGCCAGTGATTTTGTCACATACTACGTCAAAGAAGAGTATTCCGAGATCACTAGAGGACTTTTTGAGGTCATACCACAGTCAGTGTTTGAATCAGGTATTAAGACGAAGCAATTCAGAGAAATATTGTTTGGAGCACTTGATGTGGATGTTGAAGACATGTTTCAGAACTGGCGACTTGACGGCTTCAATGCTCACAGTCAGCAAATCGTTTGGCTCCAGCAAATCCTTCGGGGATTCGATCAATTGAATCGGCGAAAGTTCGTCGGTTTTGTTACTGGTTCTTCCAATGTCCCCGCAGGTGGATTCCGAATGTACGAATTTGTAGGAGTACGGTATAAATTCACAATTCAAATCAAAGACGGCAACAACGTGCTGCCAACGTCGGCGAACTGTTTCAACAGACTCAAAATAGGTACCTTCTCGAGCAGAGATCAGATGCAAAGGTTGCTTCTCATCTCGTTGGAACACGGCGCTGGTTTCGGACTAGTGTAGGGTAGGTATTTCATGCATACACGTTTCGTCAATTTATATCATTTTTTGTAAACTTGCATATAAATGGAACGTCGACCGAGGGGTTTATACAGTAAATCACCACTCCATCCAGCAACAAGAGCTTTACAACCTCATTTTGAGCCGAATTGAATTGGTCAATTCATGATGGAATACGACATGCATGAAATTAATGTACCTGAGGAATTTCTCGACTGCGTTAGGAAAGACATATAGATATTCTGAATTAGGTTCCCTGCCAACCAATGGCTCCATCAGTCGATTTGAAGGATACACCACGGAGGAGAAGAGCTGAAATTCACGATGAGTCAGCGAAACTGGGTTCGACTTCCGTTTCCGTCTGGATTATGATTTTTGTTGGCTCTTTATTGAGTTATATATCGGGGTTCATTTATATCATCGAGGTATATTTGCAGACGGTTGATGACGATGGAATTCCTGATGAGGTTATTTTCGGGGAGCCAATCGCTGTTGTAGCTATTAAATATGGAACTGGTGTAACCTCTAAAATGTATGATTATGTTTCCTTGGCGGGACGAATACTATCTGTTGTTGGGGCCTGTATTCTATCCCTATCATTTCATTACAGTCCTCGGCGACTGATCCAGATATACTCAGCGATAACTGGGATGGGTATGGTTTCGTTGATCAAACCAATGTTCTACCAATACCGTCAGGTTAGTGAGTCGGAACTCTCTGTTCCATTCAAAACCATAATGGGTTTGGGCCTTGCAGGTTTCCTCTTAACCGCCGTTGCGGTCTATTGGGCTGACGTGTTCACGCGAGTCACTCAATTCAAATGGGCGAGGTTCGGTCTCAACACACTTGTCGTTATAGGTGTTCTTTTCTCGGGATTGTGCCCTCTTGTAGGAGCCATATCATGTTCGCGGGGAGGTACTTTTATGCCAGAGGTCGTTTTGTTTGGGATTTCCTTTTGGCTCGTCAATGTGCCATTCATATATCTTGTGTGGCGAATACGATATTCCGGTAAAAGTTCTCCGGAGCCTCGCTTTTACACCCCAGAAAGCACGCCAATTTTGTTGCCGCCTAAATCGTCCGAGGACGATAAAATTAATTAATTTATTCTCCATTTTTATTTGTTTCTCTTTTCCGATTTCTTTATTCCCAGGTTCTTGCATCATGGCCACAACATTACTGGATCCAAAATCGATTCGTCGAATTTCCTATATGGTAGAATTTTTACTAATATTTAATTTCACCGAATTTCTTGTTGGATTGCTCATTTATACATGGAGCTTTGATCTCTCGGACAAGTCATTGTCACATCGCACTGATTGGTTGGCTTTCAGTGAAGCTCTGGCTAAACAGGATTTACCGATAACTGCGCGATTGCTGATTCTTCTAGGATCTACGGGTTTTGTTATTTTTGGAGGTATTGGACTTAGTTTGTATTTCGGGTATCAACGCAGCCGATGGGTTGGGTGCTTCATTGGTGTTGTGCTTGGAGGGTCAGCTTTTTTCGTAGGTCGTATTTTGCTTCGAAATACTTACGCTTTATATTCGGTTTCGTCGTTTTTTATTATACAATCTTTTTCGGTAATTATTTTGAATATTTTTGTATTACAATTGAGTTTGTTTACAAATTTAAAAAATTTGAAGTTGGTTTTCAAAAGTTTAATAATTATTGGGAATCTATGCATTCAGGTTCTTTTCCCAATATCACTCGTCACTGACGAATCTGGATTCGTACCGAAATTCGCCCTTATTTTCGGATGGATTTTATCGATAGGCTGTTATTCTGTTGGCCGGTACCTTGCTGTGAATTCCACGTCCGATGAAACCGCCAATCCAGACCCCACAAGTAGAGTGTCTCTTTTGCGCAAGAAATCAAGGAAGGACGAAGAAGATATTGGATCGGCTTCAGATAATGATAATTAATCATGATAATTTATTGCTTTTTCAGTTTTTTTTTTCTCATGAATAATTTTTGTCAGAGTAGAATGATGACCTCTGCTGTCCCGTGGTGGGCAGGGCTTATAGTGTTTACGGGTTTGATGTTGATGAATGGGGCATTTCTGGTTCAATTCCATGATGTGGATCAGTTAGCGGGTGCTTTTGGGGATATGTTTGCCGTTATTGGTGAAAAAGAATCATCTCAATCATCAATGACAGCGTTTATTCTCACATACCACATTTTTTCAACGGCATTTATTGCATTGGAAATAACGGGTTTATGTTTATTTTTATTTCCATGTTTAATAATTTTTTGGAAAACTCCGCTACTGGAGAAGCATGGTAGTGGATACTGGGTATTGGCATTCATGGGAATATTATTTTGGCATGTGGCATTTTTCGCTCTTCGGTCAATGAATGCGAATTCCCGTCGATCTCTTATTCTTGCTGGGACTGGTGGTCAACAGCAAGTCAGTTTTGATATGCATGAAATCGACAACGCATGGACGGTATACATGGTGACGGTTGTGATATCTTTATTATTGATAATTGTTTCAATAATTTTGAAGAAGGAATTTTTTATGGGGAAATTTTTCGGAAAACCAAAATCGAGTCGAAAATGGAAAGTATGGACACTGAAAATCGCATCATGTATTTCCACAATTCTGTGTGGATTGTCGGTTGTTATTGGAGTTTACACTGAAAACTTTTTAGCAAGCAGTTGGATAATGGCAAGCGGGATGGGATTAGGAATTGGGATTTATTCCGGATACACAACCGTGAGAATATTAAGCATGCGAAAAAAACACGGTGGTGTAAGAGTGGGAGATGATGAAGAAGAGGAACAATTATTGGCGAGTGGGGAAATTGAAAAAATTGAATAATTCATGATTAATTTTTATTTTGAAACACACTTTGTCCTTTCTATTGAATTCTTTTCCATTTTATATAGGTTTTTTTTACGAGAGATACTAGAAAAATAATGAATTATTCCGGTCCAAGTGCACCTCCGGTTGGAGATAAATCACCAACAACTCCACCGTTGCCATCAGTTCAAACATCTCCTCAACCTCAACAAATTGTCATTATTGGTTCTTCACCACCACCGCCAGTATATGTGCACCACCAACAACCAACATATGTTTATGTACAACCAAAGTCCCTGCGTAGAAATCCCACACCATTGTGGTTGGATATCGTCTTGATTGTGTCCGGTATGCTCTTGGTACTTGGACAACTCTTGTGCTTGAATTATGTCCATCAGGTGGTGGGTGGATTCCGCCGTAATGCTCCGCGACATCTCGTAGGTTTTTTTGTCGCTGGTGTTCAGATGTCTTCTGGAAAGGTAGTGTATCAGGTATTGTATCTGATGGGAGTTATTCTGGTTCTTGTTTTTGGTGCAATAGCGGCATATGGATACGATGTTGGTTCAAGAGGATGGCAATTTATGTTGTGGGGAATTATTTGGTGGAGCGTGGATATAATCAGTTATGGAATACTTTGTCGATATGCAGTTCATTCCTTGGATGATACGAAAAGATATTATATTATATATTTGGTATCGGTTGGATTAAGCTGTGTTTTATTTATTGTGGGATGGGCGATGAGTTTCAATACACTTTTTTCGCGAATTTCAGGAAAAGCAATGAGGATTGCATTACATATATGTACGCTAATAACTGCGATAATGACAATGTTAGCACCGATGCTGTGCATGGTGTCAGCAGACTCATTTAAGGGAATAGCTGGGTGTATTGTAGGATTGGTTTTCATACCGGTTATTTATGGAACAAATTTCCTGATAATTTACTTGAAGGAGAAAAAGATGAAGAGAAACAATGACTTTGTAGTTGACCCGAACAAGCTCAGCGTAAGCGTTGAGGCAGGGAAAGTTCACGAAGCAAACGCTCCCCTCATTGTACATTAATTAATTATAAGAAGTATTATTTTATTGAAAATGCAGGAGAATTATTTTTTTTTAATTTTTTGCAAATCTAATAGTTGTCTGAACCAATGAGATTGATGAAATATATAACAATGAATGGTGTGGTGGAGTTTTTGATCTTATCAGGACTTTTGCTCATTTGGACAAGCATGCTGATTCTTTTACTAGCACTTGGTTCATACCCTGAAATTATACGACAAGCAGCGGCTGAACATTCTTTGGAACAGTCAACAGGTGGTGAGATTATTTTTCTCGTTGGAGATAGTTTGTTTATTGTCTGCTCGATGTTTGCGTTATATCGATACCGAGGAGATCACAAGATGAGCTGGACCATGTTGTTCCTGGGATTGATGTTTTCAATCCATTTACCCATTATTGTGAGATCGTGGATATACAGAATGTTTGACTTTTACAGCGGACAAGAACGAGACAATAAAGCCCTTATACAACCCGTATTAGCCACAGCAGTAGCGACCGCTCTCGGAATGGGGCTATGCCTAACCGGTATATTGAGCGTCAACGCATTTGAGCACCCACGAATCTCCCAAAAGTACCGTATTGTATTCAAAACACTCATTGGATTGGGACTATTCTTTGGGCAGCTTTTTGTTCCCATCGGAATCGTGCAATATCGATCAGTCAGAGAGACAAGTGCGTCGACTGTTTTCCTATTCATGTCACCGATACTCGTCGCAGCCGGATACATCCCCGGTAGATTCATGATGTTGTATAATGATGATTTTAATGACTCAGATGATCTGGAACCTCTAATCCATACCTAATGCTTTGAATGAGTTGATGTTTGTACTGTAGCACCAGCGCAAAAAAAAATGGAAACGCGAGAAACGCCTGAAGAGAACGAGTCATTGTTAATGAAAGTTTGCGAGCACAAGAAACCAACACTCAGCTTTCCTGTTGAGGTTATTCTGCATGGGGGTTCAATCATGATGGCGGTCGGGGTCATAATGATAGCCGCAGTTGAAATTCCCGAGAATGTTGATACGACGTATGCACTCATCGCAGTCTGCACATACTACGGAGGTTCTGTTCTTGTTACGATGGGAGGCGTCATCGCTGTCCTACATGCACGTCATCACAACGAGTTCGGATGGTTTTTAACCCTTTTTTTGGGATCCTTGCTTTCTGTATGGAACGGAGTTATCGACTCGCTGATAGGAAGTAAAACTCCGGCCGTCTTTTATGGAATTTGTTGCGCGGGTTGCTTGCTGATCTGCTTGAGTATCTCACGCATAACCGTTTTCAGGCATGATAGGTACCGGGTGGTGTGGAAGTTAGGCATTATGGTTGGTATGACTCTTTGCCACTTAATGTCTGTTGCAGACATCCACGAGTATAGGATGATTCTATTAGGGGTTGGTATCGGCCTTATAGCTCTAGCATATATTACCGGCAGGGTTAGATCGAAGCAACATGAGCTGGATGGAATGAAACATCTATTAGTTTCACTCAATGCATGAGAATCGAAACTCGCAACACAATTTTCATGCTTCTTATGGAAAACTGTTTTGAGTTTGACACGGCTTATACATGAGACTTGAGGCGATAGGAATGACTAACATACGTATCACGAAGTTCTCCTTTCGCCCTCTCTTCATACTATCCTCCTCACTTGATCATCCGTTAATATGTCGATGCTTCGCGTGTGTATCAGACTGTTTGTTAGAAACTCGCGGAAGCTTCCACGTACAGATTCTCGGGTGATCCAGCTTTTTAAATATGCTAAGTCCCATTCTATTCTGACCTTCTTCATTAGTGCGACCTATGATTTCCGTATTGGTTTTTCTTTTCTCCCTAATGTATGGATGCGGTCGTAATGCCGAGAAATCGGATGATCGTGTGAAAAACGATAATCGAATAGCTCGTTCATGGGTACATTCCAAGAATCCACAGATTGCGAGGGATTTGGAAGACTTGAAGCATCCCCCTGAACCATTCTCGGCAGTGTTGCATTTGCGTGATGCAGGAAAACTGACGGACTCGGAATTGGCAGGATATCTTGGGTCACTTGTTAAGACTGCATCGACGAGGGATATTCATTTTAGAGAATCGCCACTCGATCAGATAGATTGTTCCGCTGTATATGACCGGGTCGTAGGAAACTCCAAGGTACAAATGGGGGAGATGAGATCGACCGTGTTTAATTTAAATCGTGTAGGACTTGATGAGCTACAACTCCTAAGAGTATTCGTACGAGTCCGAGTGCCGTGGTCCACAAATTCGGTTATACTCGAGTCGTCGTCCCTGTTGATTTCCTTAAATGTAAATGGGAAGGACTTGATCAACGAAAAGGGACATTTGATGAAGAACGTTTTGCTCAGTCCAGGGGAGCCCGATGAAGTTGAAAGGCGATATTCAGTCTTCGGATTCACAACATTGAGTTTGGGATGGATGGCGGGCAATCTTTTGGTTTCGTTCAAGAAGCGAATGCGTATCATTGCGAGAAAGGTAACTGGATGCCTGATTATTCCTGAAGATCAAAGTGAAAACCCGACAAATGTAAAATTTAAAGGGATAGAGAGTGAACCGGTTATCCATCAGTAATTGAGATTTTGCAATCATACCATGAATATGCTGAATTCATTATTCTCAACTTCGAATTAATATTGATACAATAATGAAATCTTACATTGGAACAAAAGTGTACAGAAGAAAAAATTGGAAAAAAATCACATGTAACGCTTGATTGTAAATATTCGACACATGAATTCCCCTTGAATCACACGCCTGAGTATTATCTTGGTTCGATTTCGCTTCAGTCAAGACTCAGAAATTTCTCTTAGATTCTCTTCTTGTAACAATGAGAAGTTTTGTTTTTGCCCTTTTAACCTTAATGTTTGTTGCCCAGCAGGGATGTGATCAGCGAAATATCTCACCCAGTGTAAGGGGCAACCCAAAAGAAACCTACGCCGCTAACATAAAACTAGCTCTCTTGAGTGAGATCGACCCCACATTATTTAAAGCTCCGAGTGTTCACGACCTAAATTACGCGTACGAACAGCTTTCTGAGGAAGTGAAACTGGAGATCCTCACGAATGCATTCCTCGAAGTTATGGAGAACCCAGCCTTCTGGGATAAGACCCATCCCAAGGATTCCGCTGAAGAGTCGGAGTGGGATAGATACATGAAATCAGGTGCCGAAATGAAGAGGAAGAGAGCCGAGGAAGCAGCACGTAACTACCTCGGACTTATGCGCCACTGAATTTCATACTCAAGTGAACATAGTTAGTGTGTATAGTATTTCGGTTCCAAGATCGTTTTGGTAAATACAGTAGGTTGACATGTAGTTAGGTCATTGTAAACTTTTTTTTACATTTTTTCCACAATATCTGAGTCTGAAGATAGTTTGTTCCAGCAGGTGCTATCGAGAAGCAGTGGCCCATACTTGCAGAGTTACCTTGACGCATTCGATTCGTGCTTGGTAAGTCACAGTCCTCTTTATTTCATTAACTCTCCGTCAGAATGACCTTGGTTTATCGAAATCTGATGTTCATGCCGTCTCTGTCTATCGGAAAATTCTTCGACATGCAAGAGAATCCAATCAGGTCAGGACGAATTGGACATCAAATACCGACCATTCCCAGGCCATACATTTTCAGTCCGGTGTGAGTGAAATGGTAGTTTCGCCTGTTAGGAGGAGTCACGAGACCTTTTCCCATATCCTTGGGGCTGAAATTTCTACAAGCAACAATCTGTTTGAGTTTCCTGAAAATCCGGACTCGGTGTCTGTATCGACGAATTCTGATCCAGAGATTCTTGTTGAAGAATGGGCGAACGATTCCCGTCTTCTCTTGGCGGACGCTTTTGTTGTCCGCCGATTGCTTCGCCTTACTCTCCAAGGTTTCTGTCTGTACCACGATATGGTTAATCATATTCGTGATGATGTCTTTATAGCCGAGTCACGTGTCAATAATCGTCTCTTACTTTGTGCATTGGTTATCTGGTTGAAGTATATGGATCGTGTTCGCATTGAGGCTGAAAGATCACGTCTAGTGGGTTCATATGTCGCGCGGAATCTTCAACAAAGGTCCTTGAAACTATGGGCCCGGACGCAGTATATATCTCACTCTATTTCTCGATTCCAACAAACTTCTGTGCGTCGACGAGCGTCGACAAGTCTGCAAACTTGGTATTCACAAACGGTCCCTTTTGTGAATCCGCGTCGTACGATAGTTGCCCGAGTTGACAAGCGTTTGTTGCGTGGATTTCTTGACGAATGGCGTAAAGAAAGAACGATGATTCATTTAGATTATTTACATCGAAGTCAGATGATGGATCGGTTTCATTTGAATTCGGTGTTTAATAAATTGAAAGAAAATAAAGCGAGAAAATCGAGAAAACATATTGCGGAATTTTTTTCTCGTCGCAGTCGATCTAATCGCGTTATGACAGCTTTCAAAATCTTTTTTCGTGACCGAAAAAGTGCACGGGATAAATTGCTCAGCTCGGAAAATTGTCTCGTGGGATATATGGTACAGAAATTCGCCTTGATGAGTGATAATATGTCAAAAAATACTTCTGTATTTGCGAAGACGGAGAGTTTCATTTTGGCGTCGATTTGCCATGTGGTTTTGGAAAAGTGGCGGACTCGTGTGATAAACGAATCTGTTGGTCGTGCTCGCGCGAATTTCGAAGCAGTCAGCAAGGCGGTGAGGGGGTGGAAACGGCATGTGGAGGTTGTGAGGATATTACGCGATAGAGTGAATACGTTATTGGGAAAAACTCCAAAAAAATTAACGAGGAAATTTTTCAATTTATGGAATTTTCGATTGGAAAAGCGTCAACAATTTCGGGAAAATTTATCCGATTTTGCAACACGAACAATTGTGTCCTCAGAACTCCCGGTTTTTCGTGGATGGCATTCGGTGGTGAAATCAGAGAAACGGATGCGGGAAATATCGGCAAAAATATTGAAGAAAAATTTGGGAAAGAAATTTTTCAAATTATGGATCTCGACTGCTCGATTCAAACATCAACAAACAGTTCTTGACGAGATTAGTCGACTATATGAACGCAAGATCGCCAGTAAAAGAGTGCTTGATATATTGTCTAAAAATCGAATTCGATGTTTCAAGAAAAGGGATCTGGAGAACATAGCGGAACGGTTTACGAATAAATTGGCTATCAATAGATGGAGAATCGTCCTAGTTACGCGGTACGCGTGGAGGTCGGCTTTCGCATTTGTTCATAATCAGTGCGAAAGAGGGCGATTGCGTCGAGCGTTTCGTGAATGGATCCGTTTGATTCATTTGGGTATTTTTTGGGACAAAAAATTGAACGAAAAAAGGGAAATTTTACGGCGTAAAATTCTTATTGTCTTTCAATTAAATGCGACACACGAAATGTATAAACGTAAATCGGAAGCAGTTAGTCGGAAATTCCAGCAAAAAATTGCGATTCGAAATTTGGCTCGATACGTCGAGAACAAGAAAATTTTTGCCAAATATTTATCGTGGCGAATATTGCGGGAATTTTTCGCTCGTTGGGTGCTTGCAAGACTGGTCCAAGCTCGCGTGGAATGCTTGTCGCGTGTTGTGGAGAAAGGAATGCTTCGAATCGCTTTATATCAATTCGCCGTTTGGAACACCGATCGACGGGAACTTGAAAAATTTGCAGTGGAAAAGATTATGGTTAAAAATATTAAGAATATTTTTTTGGAATGGAATTTGCTTGGTAAATTCAATCGGTTTAACCAGGTGAGAGTGTCGCGAAAATCAGCCGATGAAGCCGTTGATCGTCGCAATCTTGTGGAGAAACATTTTCGTCTGATTGTTCATAATTTCCGTCAAATTCGAGGTCTTCGCTCTCTATGTAATCGTCAAGAGACGCGTCTGAAGCGCACAGTTTTTGGAGTTAGAAGGAGCTCCTGGCGTCAAGCAGTTGCGGAGTCGAAATTGCACAAATTGGTGCTTGAAAATAAATTGTCATGTTATTTTGGTGAATGGGAAAAACAAACTCATATAGTGAAAATTCACGAAATCGAATTGGAGCTAAATTTGGAGAAATTCAAAAAAAAGTCTCTTCGAGTTATTTTCTCCAATTGGTATTTTGGAGTGACGAATCGTCAGTTTTTACAAATGAATATTCTGATTAATTGGCATCAGGCAGTTTCCGAAATTAATAGAAAACGCGAAGTTGTTCATGAAATATATTTGCGGTACATTCGGATTTTATTGGGAAGCTGTTTTGGTTACTGGGTGGAGCGTTGTCGATCTCGAGCGGAATTAAGAGATCGTGTTTTTTCAATTTCCTCAAATTATTTGCAAAATAAAATGCGGATAATTTTTTTGGGATTTTTCAAAAATATGACTCTGCGTAAAAATTTCCGAATTATTCGTGAGAAAATTGTTCGACAACACATGATCAGAATCATTGATAAATGGGTGAATGGAACGGTGACCGTTATATCGATTCGGGAATCAATGTGTCGGATTGTTTCGAAAATTGCCCCAAAAATCGATCTCGTTTATGCGCTGACAGAGTTAAAAGAAAATGCGCGAATTGCGAAAATATTTATCGACAAGGAAGCATTTCTAGTTAGTTCTGATGATCGGCGAGCTCGGACTGTTCGACGGGCATTTTTCATCGAATGGGCGGAAACAACCAGACGAAATGCGATTGAACGAGAAGGCGTTTGTTGGATGCTAAAGCGGGTTGGATTGGACCGTTTACAGAATTTTATTATATCTCAACGAGAGCGGGGTTTAATGGAGAATTTGGCGGATGAATTTTTAGTTGCAAAAGAGACGGAGAAAATGACGAGTCTGATTGGGTTAGCATTGGTTGGGTGGAAGGAATTGGTGGATTATGAGCGATTAATTGGCGAAAAAACAGAAATATTGAGCAAATTTAAACGAGGGGAAATTTTGCTGCGTTTTTTAACGGAATGGAAGTATCAGTTAGAAGTGAAGTTGTATGAGAAGGATTTGGGGGAAAAAGAGACTGATTTGAAGAGCCGAGTATTGTTTAGGAAAAAAACAAAAATATTCAATCAACTTATTTTATTGTTTTTGGATCAAACCGAAGTTGCAAAAATTGGAATCGATTTCCATCGGTTTTTACTCGAACGACGCGTCGTTAGTGTTTTGAAACGGCACAGTGAGTTAGGGAGAAAGACGAAAGCGCTGAGGAATTGGACAGAGACAAAACGAGTCCGTCTATGCTTTGATTCCATGTTCAAGGAAGTGTATTTGACATTCAAGGAACGAATCGCATACAGACGTATCTTATGTATTAGCGCGTTGAGAAAACTCACACAGTACACACAATATAGGAAGGATAGAGCAATGATGAAACTGTTTGGAAAATGGAAACGCGATAATGAGGACCGAAATAACAACGAAGAATCCGATCAGTCATTGAGTCGGGTATTCGGTTCGTGGAAAGCAGTCGTTGAGGACACGAATGGACAGCGCACTCGCACACACGCCGAACCGATGAGCCGAAAGTCGTATAGAGAGATTCGAAGTAGATCTGTTACTCCATCATCCGTCGAAGTGTCACGAATAGAATCGAATAACGACACCTCATACCGCAAAATGAGGAATCGAGAGTGAGGTGGACGATTCGGGGATATGCACATTAATAATTCATATAGTATATGTTGAAATTCGATGCACTGATTAATACCGTTGCAAAAATTTTTTTGCCTCCGTTTATAGTCTTCGGAAATTCCGGAAGTCGCTGTATTGTGTATTACCACAGCTATGCACCCTGTATACACGATGTGGGAGGTTACACAAACGTTCTAATAGTAGGTGCAACTTCATTTCCTCCCTCCATATAACCTGTGTGGCATGATTTGTGTTTTAGGATCTTAAGATGCGACTTTCCGGGGGACTCTACGCAGTGCTCGCAGCTACAGCGTTTACGGGTTGTCAGGACCGTATAATTGAGCTCATCGGCGCTGGGTCTTCAGGAGTAGCTGTTATCGTACCTATATCGAAGAAGTGGGATACGGTGCAGTGGTTCGTTAGCCCGGATTGCTTAATGTTGAAGAATATGATAGGCAAAGCTCGTTGGGCTATAGGACGAAACGTCTAAACAGTCCAAGATGGATGTAAGACGAATGCTTTTAAATTCATTCAAGAGCAGATGTCCAAAGAGTGTTTATAATAGGTCCATATTTGCCATAAACAAGCAGTTGGAGTTTGGGGCGGAGTGTACAGGTTCACTTGACGATGTTTCAGTGTCATTCTATACAGCAGCAGTTACTGCGGAGTACAAGGTTGTGACAGTGCGAGGATGTTTGTCAGTCACTCCAAAAGCGTTTGCATTTTTTGAGATGAATTTAATTGCTGGAAAGGACGATTTGGTTAAATACATAAATGAAAGACCTCCGAAGAATGCTCAATGTAAACGAGTGTTTGATGCAGATCGATGGCAACCAGTATCGAAAAAAGATGGGAAAACGATTGTTGTTAAAGTTGACGCAAAAAGCGGAGTTTTTAATAAGAAACTTTCAAGTATTTTACGTTCATTATTTGAAAAGGGTGGAATTATACACCAAAATAAAGTTGCTGCAATTATGTTCCGATTATCGAGATTTGACACAAAAGTGACTGAAAACAATTCAGTCGTTGTATTGAATCCAGCGCAATCAGTTAAACCCTTCATTTTATATGTCGGTACACCAAACGCTGTTGCATAATTAATTATTTATGAATATTACATGGAAAATATCTTTTTGTTTTCGATTTTCTTAAATATAATTTCCAAGTTGTTTTGATGCGAATATCATTGAAATTTTTTTGCTTTTTTTTCTGTGGGTCGACTTTGCTGAGTCCCGCGTATACAACCTCTGTGACATTCTCTGATGTCGTCGCGGAAATACTTTTTGACGGAAATGAATCGTCTTCTTCTTCGATTATAACCGGCTCAGTTGTTATGGAAGTATTTGATCGGTTATGGGTAGAAAACTCACTTCGACGTGTGGTAGAAGATGTGTCAGAAACGTTTCCAACTCGATGTAATAATACCGAATTTGTTGGTAATAAATCGACGATAATACTGGAATTAATGACGGGAAATATGCCAGGTATTGGGTCTCAAAAATCGTCAGGAGGTCAAAGATATTTACATGGAATACAAGTACAATATTTATCACCGGAAATATCCATTTGTATCCATGCCGTTGTTTCCAAAGCGATTAGTGCAGTTAATGTTGTTTCGGATTTACTTTTTTGGTTATCGCCGTCGACAGAGCTGGAGGCCGATGAAGAGTCGTGGTTTAGTGGAAGAACTTTTTCCAAAATTCATGATTGGAGGTACTGGATATCGTTGGAAGGAAAGAGTAAAGTAGTGGCGAGAGAACAATTTGAAATTTCGAATTCAGAGAATATTTTTGCAATAATTAATTCGAATATGAATAGATTTGCAAGGACAAATAAATGTCGCATAATTGGGGGAATTATGCAATCTGGTGATGTCGCTTATTTTGCCTTTTTTGATAATATTTACGATTATATTGTGGACGAAACATTACCTGTATATGACCCATTGTTGCCGGTCATTACAACACAGTCGACGGATTTAGGAATTGTTATTCGACAAAAACTTTATTCGGAGAAATACTTTTCGGTTTTTTTGGATCAACCGATAAAGATTGTGGAATCAATCGGGATTACTTTCCTCGGAAGGGAACCAATTTCTCTTGGAATGAATATGGGTATTATTCCGCGGAATTTTCGCACAATTACGAAAAGTTTATTTTCGAATTCCCTTTCTGAGGATAGGGAGATTTTACCCGGAAACAATTCAGCCCTCATTCAGTACTCTATAAATTCTTTTGCAGACAACGGTACAGTCCGATTTTCCGGATTTATCATTCCCAATAATGTACCCCAAATAGGGTACTTTGAAATTTTTTTGCGAAGAATATATTTGCGAGGACTCAATATGAGGGAATTAGTCCAGGAATGGTTCTCAGAGAAACGTGAAGAGGGAGAAATTTTTTCCCTGAATATATCTACGAACTCACCGTTTCAGTTTTATGAAATTCTTGATCGCGTTTTGGAGGATATTGTTGTATCAACACTACATTTCACCGATTGCGATTTCGATTCAGCTGTTTTCAGAAGCGCAATTGCGGAAATAAATATAGAAGAAAATATTGTGCAGAAAATCGATTCTAGTTTAGAGTATTTTTTGTGGTTAGTGTGAATAACTTTCATGTTTTGTTTTTGTCTACGTTGTATTTCAGGTACAATAATTGGCAAATGAATTTGAGAGGTTTGTATGAAACACGTTTCTCTTAGTAAAAGATTTCATGCGTTTTTTAACAACATTTTTGGCAACGGCGACAATTTCATTGACTTATTCTGGATGTATTACTGGAATGGCGAAATGGTGGAGAGAATGGAGGTCTCGGAATACTTCCGTTCATCCAACTGATTCCACTCGGCCACGGGAATTAAGTAAACTTGATGAATGTGCACATAGGATTTTCGAATCCGACGACGTGGAGAAACGAGGAATGGCAAAGGAAGCTCAAAGGGTTTTGTGGGACTTCAATTATGGGCAAGACGTGGTTTTGGAAGAGCTCCGAGCAAAAAAAGACAGTAAGCTTCATATTCATGAAGGTCCTCCGGGGAAAGCCCCAACTGGATTGGACAACGGACTTTTTTACTTTAAATGGAATCACGGGAAATGTATGAAGTTAGTTGCGGTCATGTCAACTGTCGCAGTTGAAGTTTTGTTGTCTTCTCAAGTGCCGAGTTACCAAGGTATTGGCGCTAGTGTTTGTCAAGGCGGAGCAAGTACAGCAGAAGCAGCAAAATCTTTAGGTAACCCATCGTTATTCAATTTGATCTCGACGGATGTTGGGAGAGCTAAAAAAATTGATAAAGGTGATTTTGCAGCTTTAACTGTTGCTTTGATTGATATTGCCAAGATTATAACAGCATCTCACGGGTCGGCGGGGATCATTTGTAATGCCATATGGGAAGGCAACGAAGGTGAAAAAGAAGGACTTATATCCAGCGTTGAAACAGTTGATACAGATCTCAAAGCTCGTGTTGTTCTCGTTTACATTCAACCTAATGGTGATAGTTCATCTGTGAGATCAGTTGGAAGTACACAAGATTCTGTATCGTCGTCTGCGCTGAGTCCTGAATCGCAATCAGTATCTCTCACGAAGTGGAGAAATAGAGGTTTGATGATTAAACTTTTTGAAGCCTTTGGTTTACCGGGACTGTTGGAAATCACTAATAATTTTGGGGTCGATATAGACCTTGGATCGTTGACGGTCCCTGTTCTTCTTTATGGTTCAAAAACACCGGGTGTATCTGATCCAAATTCCACGAATCAATTGATTCTTCGTGAATCTAAGGATGAAGCGTGTTTGAAGTTACTTGGATACGTTTTGATGGGAACAAAACGAGTGTATACAACAACATTCGTGCACGATTCTGGTAACCGGGAACGTTTTTCAAAAACGTGTGGAAATTGGAAGGAGGAGGTCGCCACTATTCCTCTGGTTTCTAGCACGATTAGCGATTATGCTGATATTGTTGACGTTGTTGTTAGGAGTATTTTTGCCAAATTTGATAAGAGGCAACTTGAAGTCAAAGGAATGGTGATGTCTGACGAACCACTCCACTAGAATATTTCATCAGGGAATATTTAATCGAAGTACGATTGAAGTAATACTAAATACTTTGGATTATACTAGTCAGGTTATCGGAGAAAATCGTAGTATTGAAAACAAAATCGCAAAAAAAAAGACAAATGTATTTTAATTAATTTTTCGTAAAAAGAACATTTCTGTTGAGTTTGAATTATATTAATTGCCCTTCCAAGGGATTATTATGCGTTATTTAGCAAAACTCGTGGCAACCGCAACAATTTCATTGACTTTTACCGGATCCTTTTCCCAATACGCGAAGGCTACGACACCCGGAATCCCCAAGTTCACGAATGGTCAGGTAAACTAAGGAAGCCAGTCTAACTTTAGTTCTGAAGGATGTGGTCCTTGCCAAGGCGTTCAGACAACTACTTATCGCGAATCTGGTCGAATCATAGCTTGCCAAAGACGTGTGGACCACTCTTTCGCCTGGTAAGTTGTTGTTCAGAGTAATTTTGATAGGATGGATGAAACGTAAAGGTAAAGCAATGACATTGGAGTTGGAGCAGGAAAAGCTTTTGGTGTGTTCTTGTCCCATTCGCCAAACTTCCCAAAAGTATTTATGGTTATTTGGTGGGAAGGATTGGGCAATTACCACAATCGCAGAAGATTGATGTTGACGCAAAAATTCTTTCGAACGAACGATCAGCAGAACCGGAAGATGATTTGGAGAGAAGAAAAAATCACCCCTTCGAAAGTCATGTGGTAATTGGGATCAAATAAGGACACGTATTGTTGGGATTCCGGAGGATGTGATTCGTCAGGACTATGCCGGAATCGCTCGCAATCTTGTTCGCCACATTCATGGGGGAACCGCAGATGAAATTCGTTTAGGATTCGATTCGAAGTTATCATTTGAGGATATTTTTGTTAGCGCGGTTGTTTTCTCAAATGATCCATTACATGCTAATTAATTGCGAATTTCATCTTGAATATATAAATAATAAAATTGATTTCGTTCTCCCACATCAATTCTATTTCACAAGGTTAGATGAGAAAAACAACGACAAACAGCAAGGTGGAAAAAAGGCGAAATGTCTTTGAATTCCCTCTTTCTAACGAATCATATTCTTTTTGTGGGCGGTCGGGTTCAAAAATTAGTGATCCAATTTTATTTCACAGTTGATTCCGTACCGCGGAGAAATTTTTCCTTTGAATTTACTCTTATTTTTCAGTTGTTATTCTTCCCAGAATAAAATCGAATAGGTTTGAATGAGATTCCATTTTTTGACAACAATTTCTTATATTGCAGGAGCCATTTTCATTGGATGTGGTGGACCAAAAGAGGGAGATCGTTCCTCAACGGATTCGGACGAATCTAGTGAACAGGAAGTTACTGTGCACGAATT
>Ga0214917_10002142_pt1 | contig 24532 bp, 24 predicted proteins | sample LL_1208_BB_MetaG_FD_177983 | JGI IMG/M metagenome (GOLD analysis project Ga0214917, IMG submission 177983) | Freshwater microbial communities from Lake Lanier, Atlanta, Georgia, United States - LL_1208_BB | ecosystem: Environmental > Aquatic > Freshwater > Lake | place: USA: Georgia | collected...
CATTGACCTGAACGGACAACATGAAACGGGTAATCGATTCGCGAAGCCTGGAGGAAATCTCCTCGTCGGAATCAAGGCCCAGGATCCATGGCTGGGTGGCCTTGGCGGCGGCGGAGTTTTTCTGGGCGATGTGTTCCTTCCAAGGCTCGCGAAAGACCTTGGCCCCGAGCTTTTCGGCAATCTTGTCCGTGCCGTCGGCCACATCGTCGTTGACCACCACGATCTGTTCGGCGGTCCATCCCTGGACGCTTTCCAGTGCCCTCCCGATCCGGCCGGCGTCCGGACCGGAAATCATGCACACGGAAATCGGCAACACAGTACTCACACTTTTAGGTTATCGGGTTTGAGATGAAGATGAAGATTAAGATGAAGGGGTAAAAAAGCGGAAGGCGAAAGCCGGCGCGGAGCGCGAGTGTCTATCCAGCCGGAGGCGTAAATAACTTGGGCCAAGGGCGGGTGTCCGGGGGCCAAATGCGGAAACAGGCTTGGGGGGATTGATCCCCTCTTTGCCAAGGTTAATTGCGGTCGGGATTGGTTCCCTCTCTCCCCGAAACCTTTGCGGCTACCCCTCCGGGGTGATGGACTTGTGCGCTTACGCGCACGGGCAATGGGCCCCCTGAGACCTACCCCCGCGCCATCCGTCCATCCCCTCTGGGATGTGGGAAACCCTGTCCTCACATTCGTTCGGACAGGGAGGGATTCGAACCCTCGGTTGGCTTTCACCAACACACGCTTTCCAGGCGTGCCCGATAGACCGCTCCGGCACCTGTCCTGAGAAGATATAATAATACTTGGAGACGCTTGCTTTTGAAGCTTCAAAAAAGGGGTAGGGACGCCTGGCTCAGGCGTCCGCATCCATCATTCGCAGATCAAGGACGATCCTTTTGGACGAGTCGACGACTCGTCCCTACCAAAAATAGCACGCCTGGACGTCAGGCCCTGGGGCCGCAGAAGGACGCAGAGGCCTGTGTCCCTACAGATTCACCCCTTCCAGACGAAATCCACGCTCTTGTCGATGCGGGGATCGAGGCTGTGGTGGACGGGACAGCCGAGTGCGGCGGATTCCAGGAGCTTTCTTTGCGGATGATCCGCCGGCAGGGGAACCGTTACCTTGGATTTCAATCCGACAATCCTCCTCGGGGAATCGGAGCTCATTTCCTTCACCGTCTCGACCACCGTTCCTTCCAGCTTGATCCCGTGCCGCTTGGCCATGATGCCCATGATCGTGGACATGCATGCGGCGAGTGCGGTGGCCACGAGGTCGGTTGGCGAAAAGCTTTCCCCCTTGCCTTCGTTATCCACCGGGGCGTCGGTGGCCAGCTTGGTGCCGGAAGGGCCGTGGACGGCCTCACAATGAAGCTGCCCCTCGTAACGGACGGAAATTTTTACGGACAAGGGAGGATCAGCTCTGGCCGGCGCCCGGGGAGCGGGCCCAACCGGCGGCGGTGCCCAAAAGGAACATAATTCCGGAGCCAGCGGCGGCCCCGAGGAGAACCTTGAGGAGTTCCAAGGTCATCGAACTACGCTGGGCCTTGAAAGCCTGGTCAGTCCCGGCCCTGAGCCGGGCCTTCTGGACATCAGTTTGCTCCGAAAGCTTTGATAGAAACTCGGCATCTTTCAGGGTTGTGCGGTTCTGTTGGTTAAAGTTCTGGACCACGCTGGCCAATTCGGTGGAGCTAAGCGCCTTCACCCGGTCCACGGTGGTTTCCAGCTGGCGAAGCTGAGCTTGGCTCTGGAGGGCAATCTGTTGCTCGGCAACGACGATCAGACGATTGCCCGTGATCAGCGCAGCCGCGATGACCAAAAGAAACCCGACGGCGTAAGCGAAGGGGACAAAGGAGAGAAGCCGAAGAACGGTCCTTTCAAGCGGCAGGGAGATCGGGCGAGGCACCGCAAAGAGAACCCCCAGGGCCAAAAGAGGCACGGGAATCCTGTCGACCAAGCCGGACGAGAAGCGGAAAGCCTGGAGCGCCCCACCAAAGGGATTGGCGAGAAGTTGAAACAATAGGTCAATACCGGCAAAGGCCAACAGGCCATAGCCGACAACACGAATGACTTGCGGAGTAACGGAGGAGGAAGATTTCATAAGACGCAGATTGAGAAGCTGGCCGAGGAAGTCCAGTGCCCAAACCGTTGGCGTGACGATAAATGGTGAATAGGTGGCTTTTAGATAAGGATTAAGATGAAGATGAGGTAGGGCGGGCAGTCCCCTGCCCGCCTCGTCGCAACCCAGGTAATTGGAAAATAGAGCGCGGCGGCGTCCGAAGAAGCCGCCCTACCAAGGCCTAAACCTTCAGGCCCCCCCTGCCCAATAAAAAACCCCGCCTTTTAAGGGGCGGGGTTTTTTGACCGAAACGCTGTTTAGACGTCGTAGTACATGAAGAACTCGTGCGGGTGGGGACGCAGACGCAGGGCGTCGTAGTCCTTGATCCGCATCTCGATCATGGTGTCGATCATGTCCTTCGTGAACACATCCCCCTTGAGAAGGAACTCGTGGTCCTTTTCGAGGGCCTGGACGGCGCCGAGGAGCGAGTCCGGAGCGCTGGGCACCTTGGCCAGCTCCTGGGGCGGCAGTTCGTACAGGTTCTTGTCGAGCGGGTCGCCCGGGTGGATCCGGTTTTGGATGCCATCCAAGCCCGCCATGAGCTGGGCCGCGCAGGCCAGATACGGGTTCGCCGCCGGGTCGGGCGTGCGGAACTCGATCCGGACCGCTTTCGGGTTGGCCGAGTAAGTCGGGATCCGGATGGCCGCGGAACGGTTCCGCGCGCTGTAGGCGAAGTTCACCGGCGCCTCGAACCCGGGGACGAGCCGCTTGAAGCTGTTCGTCGTGGGGTTGGTGATCGCGGTGAGGGCCCGGGCGTGCTTGATGATTCCGCCGATGTAGTAGAGGGCGAGCTCGCTCAGATTCGCATAGCCCTTGCCGGCAAAGAGCGGTTTACCGTCCTTCCAGATGCTCTGATGGGTGTGCATCCCGGAGCCGTTGTCCCCAAAGAGGGGCTTGGGCATGAAGGTGGCCGTCTTGCCGTGGCGACGGGCCACGTTGCGGACGACGTACTTGTAGAGGTTCACCTTGTCGCCGGTGTTCACCAGCGTGTCGAAGCGGATGTCGATTTCCGCCTGACCGGCTGTCGCCACCTCGTGGTGCTGACGCTCCACCTGGACGCCGAGGTCCTCGAGCATGAGGGTGATCTCGTTACGAATGTCCTGCTGGGTGTCCGCCGGCGGGACGGGGAAATACCCCTCTTTGTGCCGGATCTTGTAGCCGGTGTTGGGCAGCTCCTCGCGACCGCTATTGAAGATGCCCTCGATGGAGTCCACCTGATAGAAGGCGCCGCGGGACGAGGAGTCGTAGCGGACGTCGTCGAAGATGAAGAACTCCGGCTCCGGACCGAAGAAGGCGGTGTCGCCGACCTTGGTGCTCTGGAGATATTTTTCCGCCCGGAGGGCGATGCTGCGGGGATCCCGCTCGTAGGTCTGCATGGTGATCGGATCGATCACGGTGCAAACCAAGCTGAGCGTCGGCTCGGCGTTGAAGGGGTCAATCATCGCCGTGGCCGGATCCGGCAACACGAGCATGTCGGACGAGTTGATCGATTTCCACCCGCGGATGGAGGAGCCGTCGAAACCAAGACCCTCCTTGAAGGTGGACTCCTCGATCTCGCCGAGGGTGGTGGTGAAATGCTGCCACGTCCCGGGGATGTCGCAGAACTTGAAATCGACGAGCTTGGCGCCGTGCGCCTTCGCAAAGTCGAGGACTTCCTTGCCGTTTTTCGCTTTAAGATATTTCGCTGCCATTGCCTTCGTTCCTTTCTTGGTGGGGGCTGACTTCGCTTTCGCCATGTCAGACCGCCTTTTCTCCCTTGTCTTCCGTCCTGATGCGGATGGCCTCATCCACGGGCAGGACAAAAATTTTGCCGTCACCGATCTTGCCGGTCTTGGCGGCCTTGAGGATGGCCCCGGTGGCCTTGGCCACCTGGGAGTCCGGCACCACGATCTCGAGCTTCACCTTGGGGAGAAAGTCGACGGTATATTCGCTGCCGCGGTAGATCTCGGTGTGGCCTTTTTGGCGGCCGAATCCCTTGACCTCCGTGACAGTCATTCCCTCGATCCCCACTTCCGTGAGGGCTTCCTTCACCTCCTCCAACTTGAAGGGCTTGATGATCGCTTCGATTTTCTTGAGTGCCATGGACTGGTTTCCTTCCTGGTTATTCCCGCCGGGCCGGGGCCCCAAGGGAAAGGATGTGATACCCCCTCCCTGTGGGCCCCGTCACGCCGGAAATCGGCCGTTCAGATGGCCTTTTCGCCCTTATCCTCCGTGCGGATGCGGATGGCCTCCTCCACGGGCAGGACAAAGATCTTCCCATCGCCGATTTTGCCGGTCTTGGCCGCCTTGATGATGGCCTGGACCGCCTTGTCGACAACCGAGGCGCCGAGAATGATCTCGAGCTTCACCTTGGGCAGGAAGTCGACGGTGTATTCGCTGCCACGGTAGATCTCGGTGTGGCCTTTTTGCCGGCCGAACCCCTTCACTTCCGTGACAGTCATGCCTTCAATGCCGGCCTCGGTGAGGGCTTCCTTCACCTCCTCCAGCTTGAAGGGTTTGATGATCGCTTCGATTTTTTTCAGGGACATATGCGTTCTCCTTGGATCAGGGCCGAGCCCCCATCAGTAGATGTACCCCTTCTCCTCGTGATCGGTGACGTCCAGACCTTCCCGCTCCTCCTCCGTATTCGGACGGAGGCCGAAGAGGGCCTTGATCGCCAACGCGATCACGGCGGTGCCGACGATCGACAGGACCAGAGTCAGACCAATGGCCTTGAGCTGTTCCACGTACAGGGTCTTGCCCACGAGATCCGCCAAGTTGGTGCTGAGGGCGCCGTTGACCTCGGTCGTCGCCAGGACGCCGGTCAGGAACGCTCCGAGGGTGCCGCCGACGGCGTGGACGCCAAACGTGTCGAGGGCGTCGTCATACTTAAACCACTTCTTCACCCGCGTGCAGAAGAACCACGGGACGATGCCCGCGGCCACGCCAATCAGGACGGCGCTGCCCGGGGTGACAAAGCCGGCCGCCGGGGTGATCGTGACCAGACCGGCCACCACGCCCGAGCAGAAGCCGAGGACGCTTGCCTTGCCCTTGTCGAAATATTCCGCCACCGCCCAGACAAACGCGGCCACGCCGGTCGCCAGGGTGGTCGTGCAGAAAGCGTTCGCCGCGACGCCGTCCGCCGCAAGGGCAGAACCGGCGTTGAAGCCGTACCAGCCAACCCAGAGGATGCCGGTGCCGATCATGCAAAGCACCATGCTGTGCGGAGGCATCGGCTCTTTTCCGAAGCCGATGCGCGGCCCCAGGATCATGCAAAGCACGAGCGCCGACCAGCCCGAGGACATGTGCACGACCGTGCCGCCGGCAAAGTCGATCGCCTTGATGCCAGCATCGGCATTCCAAACGCCGTTCATCAGGCCGGTGATCCCCCAGACCATGTGGGCCAGCGGGAAGTAGACGATGAACATCCAAGCGCCGACAAAGAGCATGATGGCGGAGAACTTCATGCGCTCCGCAATCGCGCCGACAATCAGGGCCGGAGTGATGATCGCAAAAGTCATCTGGAACATGGAAAAGACGTTTTGCGAGAGCCAGTAGGCGTAATCCGTGTTCGGAGCGGAGGTCACGTCCTTAAAGAAGAGGAATTCCGTGCCGCCGAGGAACGGGCTGGCAAAACTCTTGCCGAAGACAAGGCTGTAACCGACCGCCCACCAGAGGATGGTGACGAGGCCGGCGATGCCGAGACACTGGGCCAGCACCGAAAGCACGTTCTTGCTGCGGACAAGGCCTCCGTAGAACAGGGCCAGTCCAGGCAGGGTCATGAACAGCACCAGGGCCGTGGAAACCATCATCCAGGCGTTGTGCGCCGGACCGGCCACACCGACCGAAGCGGTGGTCAGGCCGTCGGGAATATTCCCCTTGTCGTCTTTGAGCGCGGCGGTGGGGTCCCCGTTGCCGAGGTAGGCCTCCAGGCCGGCCACGCGTTGTTCGAGGGTGGGTTCCGGTCCTTCGGCGATCGCGCCGAAAGCCGTCACCATGAGGGCGGAAAGCACCAGCACCGGGCGCCATCCGATCAGGCTCTGTATCGTCATAACTTTGTCTCCTTTGTCTGGTCTTTTGCTTTTCGCCAATCGGCGAACCCCTTGGACAAGACCAAGCCCATGGGGTCAGTGGTTAGCAAGCAGGGGCCGTGCCAAATTTTTCGAATTATGAATTTTTGATTTTTAATTGTTGATTGGTAATAATTTATGATCCTAGCGGCGGGGGGTCAGGCGAGTGTAATTTCAAAAAAAGTGGCTGTTTTCAGCCATAGGGCTAGTGATTCGGTAGGCCGGGTTGGCCCCCCAGGACCTACCCTGGCCCAATCTCATTTCTGCTTCCGGCAGGTCTGTCTTTGCGCTGCGCGCAGGATTTGTCCCAACCCGCTTCGTTGAGCCTAGCGTCTCCGAGTGCCAAGCGAGGCGGCGTGGGACACGCCGCCCTACCTAATTTTCAGCTCGCCGTCTCCTCGGTCTTCGCCCCGATCCCCTCCCCCACCGCATAGCGGGTGAAGCGGCGAACGATGATGTTTTCACCCAACTCCCCGATCTTGGCGTTGACCACATCCTTGATGGTGAGGTTGGCATCCTTGACGAAAGCCTGCTCCAGCAGACAGACGGTGCTGTAGTACTTCTCGACCTTGCCGGCGACGATCTTTTCCACCACCGGGGCGGGCTTGCCTTTGATCTGGGCGGCGGCCACTTCCCTCTCCTCCTGCAGCGCCTTCTCCGGAACTTCCTCACGGCCCACATAGAGCGGGCTGGCCGCGGCAATTTGGAGAGTAATGTCCTTCACCAGCTCGCGGAAAATCTCGTTCTTGGCGACGAAATCGGTCTCACAGTTCACCTCGACCAGAACGCCCACTTTACCGCCCAGATGGATGTAGGAGGCGATGACGCCTTCCCGGGTCTCGCGTCCGGCTTTCTTGCCGGCGGCAAGGTTGAACTTCTTCCGGAGGATTTTTTCCGCCTCCTCCATGTTGCCGTTGGCCTCGGTGAGGGCCTTCTTGCAGTCCATCATGCCGGCGTTGGTCCGGTCACGCAGTTCCTTGACGATTTTGGGATCAATCGCGATCGCAGTGCTCATGGGAATGATTCTCCTTGGGGGGTAAGACGCGTCCGGCCTTTAGGCCGAGAGGGTGGCTTCCTCTTTCCGGGAGGAACGACCGCCTTTTCCACGCGGCCTCTTTTCACCAGACGCTTTTTTCTCCTCGGAGGAGGCCGAGGCCGGTTGGGCGGGGGCGTGACGACGGCCCTCCTCGATCGCCTCGGCCAAGGGCTCCAGAATGGCGCGGATCGAACGGATGGCATCATCGTTACAGGGGATCGGCACGGTGGCCTGATCCGGGTCGGCGTTTGTGTCGGCCAGGGCGATTACGGGGATGTTAAGCCGGTGGGCTTCCCGGACGGCGATGTCCTCGCGGGTCAGGTCAATCACCACGATGGCGCCCGGGTTCTTGTCCATTTCCAGGATCCCGGCCAGGTTGCGGCCCAATTTCACCTTTTCGCGGCGGAGGGTGGCGGCCTCTTTCTTGGGCATGAGGTCCATGGCGCCGGACTTTTCCTTTTCCTCGATGCTCTTCAGCCGCGCCACACTGCGGCGGATGGTGGTTAGGTTGGTGAGGGTGCCGCCAAGCCAGCGACCGTTGACGTAATGGGAGCCGGTGCGTTCCGCCATCTCTTTCACGACCTCTTGGGCGGGCTTTTTGGTGCCGACGAAAAGGACGCGCCCACCCTGGGAGACCGCATTGCGGAGAAAATCAGCCGCCTTCCGGATCTGTTCCGCGGTTTTGGAGAGATCGATGATGTAGATCCCGTTCCGTGGCGCAAAAATAAACTCTTTCATCTTGGGGTTCCACCGGTCGGTCCGGTGTCCGAAATGGACGCCGGCTTCCAGCAGCCGTTTCACTTCCGCCTCTGTTGCCATCATTTTGTGTCTCTCCTATCCGCTTATGATCCCGCCGGGGCGGAACTTCCCTTTCTAGGGAATAAGGTTTCTGTTTCGGTGTCCGCTGGTGCGGACGTTGATTCAGGGCCCTATCCCCTCAGCCCAAAGTTTGGGAAGACAGCGACAAGGCCTGAAAAGAATACTCAAATCCCCTTTCGAGCCAAGCGATTCCCTTGCCCACCACCCAAATTCTGACCTTTCACCCTACTAAAGTGGCCACCTAATAGGGATTTGTTTTTATAATAATTTATTGACAAAGTGGCTTAACTACATAATAGATAAAAGAATGCGAAGGGCTTTTGCTTTCTTTCCCCTCCTTTTACTGATGGTTATTCCGGCTCAAGTTGTTCTTGGTGAGGCGATTAAGGGGGGTGCCTCCATCCAAAAAATCCAGAAAGCCGAGCCTCCCAAAACAACATCTAGTTTCCCCGTAAAGCGGAATATTGTGACGACCTATTTTTGGATTGGCCAAGGAGGAACCAGCATCAGTTCCACAACCAACCTAAAAAGCGCCTGGGATTCCTTTTGGAAAAAGAACTTCGGCGGAATCGACTGCCCCGATCAGCGCAAGGATGCCAAAAAGTTCCGGGAGGCCAGCCTGCCCAAAAAGTTCGCACCCACCCTGAATCCGTTCTACGTGGCCCTTCCCTTCAACGACATCGCCTTTCCCAAAAAGTCCAGAAAATGGGTTTACTGGTGGGATGAGGAAAAGTTCCAAAAGGACCGCTTTGAATCCCAGTGCAAGGGGCGTTGGGTGATGATCAAATTCAACAACAAGGTTTGCTACGCCCAGTGGGAGGATGTGGGCCCCCTTCGTTACGACCATGCGGAATACGTTTTCGGCAGCGAAAGACCGACGGAGGATTACAGTCAGGCGGGGCTGGATGTCTCCCCATCGGTCCGCGACTACCTCGGCTTAAGCGGACTCGATAAGACCGACTGGAAATTCGTCGAGGACGACCAGGTTCCGTACGGGCCCTGGATCGAATACGGCGAACAGGCGATTGTCTATAGCGCCATCAAGGAGCAGACCGCCAAAAAGCTCGGGCGCGATCTTTAAGTTTTCCGGGCGCGTAGGGCCAGGCGTCCCTACCAAGATCAAGGCCATATGATTTAAGTTGCGGTAGGGACGAGTCGACGACTCGTCCGATTTAGGTGTCTTTAATCTTAAGCTTTCTTTACGGACGCCTCGGCGAGGCGTCCCCACCGAGCCGCGGATCCTAACGCGACGCCCAGACGGCCAGGGCCGAGATATCCGAGGGGTTGACCCCTGAAATCCGGGCGGCCTGACCGAAGGTGCGAGGCCGAATCTCCGAGAGTTTTTGCCGAGCCTCCGTCTTAAGACCGACCACCTTCGCGTAGTCGAAGTTTTCAGGAATTTCGCGGCTCTCCATTTCCCGGAGGACACTGATCCGCTCGAGATCGCGGGCGACGTAACCCGAGTATTTCACATCTGCCTCCACCGCCTCTGCAATCTCCCCGGGGATCCGCTGAAAATCTTCCGGCAGATCGTTCCAGGTGATTTCCGGCCGGCGGAGCCAATCCTCGAGCGTTTTTCCCTCCCGCCGATACCCCCCCAGCAAGCGGCGACACTCCTCGATCCGCATCTTTTTATCCCGCATCCGGCGAACCCTTTCCGCGGAAGCCAAGCCCAGTTCTCCCCCTTTTTCGGTCAGCCGCAGGTCGGCATTATCCTGGCGGAGGAGCAGACGATATTCCGCCCGGGAGGTAAACATGCGGTAAGGCTCGCGCGTTCCCTTCGTGACAAGGTCGTCGACCATGACGCCGATATAGGACTCGTGGCGCCCCGGTTTCCACGGCGCGGCGCCGCGCGAGGAAAGGGCGGCGTTGATCCCGGCCAAGATCCCCTGCCCTGCGGCTTCCTCGTAGCCCGAAGTGCCGTTGAGCTGGCCGGCAAAATAAAGTCCCCTCACCGGCTTGGTTTCCAACGATGGCCATAGCTGGGTCGGCGGACAGTAGTCGTACTCCACCGCATAGCCGGGCCGCAAAAATTCCGCCGCACCCAAGCCCGGGATTGAGCGAATCACCTCGAGCTGCACATCAAACGGCAGGCTGGTGGAGCAACCGTTGACATAGAATTCATTAGTGTGCCGCCCCTCTGGCTCGAGAAAAATCTGGTGCCTTTCTTTATCAGGGAACTTGACTATTTTGTCCTCAATCGATGGGCAGTATCTTGGCCCAACTCCTTGTATATCACCGCAATACAAAGGAGATCTATTAAGGTTTTTGCGGATGATTTGGGCGGTTATATCGGTGGTGTAGGTGATCCAGCATGGCATTTGTTCCACGTGGAACAGGCCGTCCTTCCATTGGTTCAGGGTGAAAATATGATCCCCTTCCCGCTGGATGGTATCCACCAAAAAGCTGAAGTTGGGAGCAGGCTGATCCCCTTCCTGAGGCTCCAACTTTGAGAAGTCGATACTCCGTTTGTTGAGCCTGGGTGGTGTCCCTGTCTTCAGGCGCTCTACCTGAAATCCCAGCCGGCGGAGTTCATCGGAAAAACTACTGGAGCCGTCCCCCATCCGGCCGCCTGGGACATTGCGGTCGCCAACATGCATCAAGCCCCTAAGAAAGGTTCCTGTAGTAATCACCCCAGTTTTGCCATTATAGCGGATCCCTAAATTGGTGGTGATACCTTTAAACTCCCCCTGCTCAACCACGAGTTCAGCAACTTGGCCCTGTTTCAGGTCTAGCCTCGGCTGGTGCTCTAGGGTGTATTTCATCCTGAACTGGTAGGCCTTTTTGTCGCATTGGGCCCGGGGCCCCCTCACGCTTGGGCCTTTACTTGAATTCAGCATCCGAAACTGGATTCCGGTGGCATCTGTATTGAGCCCCATCTCGCCGCCGAGTGCATCGATTTCTCGGACCATATGACCCTTGGCCAGCCCCCCAATGGCGGGGTTGCAGCTCATTTGGCCCACGCTGTCCAGATTCATGGTAAGAAGCAGAGTCTCACATCCCATCCTAGCGGACGCGAGAGCTGCTTCGATTCCGGCATGCCCAGCACCAACAACGATCACATCGTAGTTTTTTGGAAAAACGAAGTGATCGGCCGATTTCATGGGTCAAATTTTTGCTGCAGGAATTTTATCGGTAAAAACGAAGCTGTCAGTCGCTAGCCTGCCTGGATTTTTCGCTGGCTGGGCAGCATATCCGAGCGGCAAAACAAGAGCGATTCCGTATTTTTTATCTTGTTGTAGGCCAATTATTTCCATTACTTTTTTCTCGTCCCATCCGTTCATGTAGCAGGTCCCAAGGCCTTTCGATTCAGCGGCGATCACAAGGGTGGTAGCCATGATGATGGCGTCTTTCATGGCGTATTCCCGCTGCTTTTCCCCGAGGCCGTCCTGAAATCCCGGCGCGCTGGCGCGGATCCAGTCGGCAAATTTCTGCGGCCACGCTCCCTTGTCGACCCCGGTCTTAAGAATGGAGTCCATATGCTTCTCCCAGCCGCGGATCGAAACCGCAAAAACAAAGGTCACCGGTGCCTCCAGAATCTGCTTTTGACCCCAAGCGGCGGCGGCAAGAGCCTCTTTTTGCTCCTGGGAGCGGATCACCACCACCCGGGTCGGCTGGAAGTTCCACGAACTGGGGGCCTCGCGCATGAGGCCGATCAGCTCATTCAAAACGGGCTCGGGAATCGGATCCGGCTTAAAGGATTTAATGCTCCGGCGGTGACGAATGGCTTCAGCGGCTGTCAGGTCGGATTTACTCATCTCGGCATAATAACAGCAGGGGGAGGGGGAGGGGAGCAATTCGTGAAGGTTTACGTTTACGTTGATGAAAAAAGCCAACATCACACCGAGGTAGGAACGGGGCGCCGCCCGACCGAATGGATCATCCGAAAATCCAAAGCTTAATGACCCGGACGCGTGGGCCACGCGTCCCTACCGAGCTCAATTCACCGACAAAAGACCCTCGATCGTCTGAATCTCCCCATGCTCGGACTGAATGGACCAAAGTTTGGCGTAGAGGCCGCCGGAGCGAAGGAGTGCTTCGTGGTTCCCAAGTTCGGCAATCCGCCCTTGATCCACCACGGCAATGGCATCCGCCTTGCGCACCGTCGAAAGCCGATGGGCAATGATCAGGCTGGTCCGCCCGGCCAACAGATGTTCGAGAGCCAGTTGGATCTCTTTTTCCGTGGCGGTATCCACGCTGGCCGTGGCCTCGTCGAGAATCAGGACAGGAGGATCCTTCAAAAGGGCCCGCGCGATCGAGAGGCGCTGACGCTCCCCGGCGCTGAGACGAACCCCCCGCTCGCCAACCTTGGAATTCCACCCATCCGGGAGGGCCTGCACGAAATCCCAGGCACAGGCGGCCTTGAGGGTGCTCTCGATTTCGGCATCCGTGGCGCCAGGGTGGCCCAGTTCAAGATTTTCCCGGACTGAGGCCTGAAACAAAAAAGGCTCCTGGGTGACCACTCCGACCTCGCGACGCACCTCCTCCAGGGAAATGTCCCTTAGGGAAATACCGTCCAACAGAACATCACCGGAGGACGGGTCGTGAAAGCGGGCAACCAGAGAGGCAAGGGTGGTCTTGCCGGCTCCGGTCGGTCCCACCAAGGCAAGGGAAGATCCCCTCGGCACGGTGAGATTAATCCCATGCAGAACTTCGCGTCCGCTCCGGTAGGAAAACTGGATGTTTTGGAAGCGGACTTCACGCGCGGAGCCCTGCCTTGGCGGCAGAGGTTTGCGCGGAAGGGCAGGGGAGTGACCGGGCTCGGCCTCGGCATCCAAAATGGCAAAGACCCGCTCCCCGGCGGCGCGCCCAGCCTGAATAAGCTGATTGAGACTGTGGAGGCGGGTGACCGGCTCGTAAAACATGCCGACATACAAAAGAAAGGCCACCAGCTCCCCAATCGCCATCCGCCCCTCCAGAACAGCCCGTCCGCCGAACCAGAGAACCAGGCAACTGCCCCCCGCGGCCACCAAGGCCATGGCGGGGTTATAAAGCGCCCAGGCCCTCATGATTTTTAGTGATGCCGCCCGGACCGCCTCGGCCGCGTACTCAAACCGTTCCGCACCCTCCCGGAGCCATCCGTAGGTTTTGATCTGACGGATGCCTTGAAGATGGTCCATGAGAAGGGAGTTCAGCGCCGAGGAGGCCTTGCGCTGGATCCGATAGCGGGGATGGGCGGTCGTGGTGTACCAAAGGGCCCCGGCAGCCAAAAAGGGGATTGGGGCCAGGGACCAGGCGGCCAGATGGGGATCCAGACGGAAAAGGATGATGCCCACCCCCACGATCTGAATCAGGGCGACCAGGCCCTGTTCAATGCCGTCGATGAGCATGCGCTCCATGTTCATCACGTCCTCGCTGACGCGGGTGAGCAGGTCGCCGCTGGAGCGGTGGTCGTACCAAGACACCGGTAGGCGCTGGAACGCGGCGTAAAGATCGCGGCGAAGGTCCAGGATCACCCGTTGTTCGAAAAAGTTGTTGAGGAGGATCCGAAGGGCATTGAGACCGTCCCGGCCCAGAAAAACCAGGGCCAGCAGGGCAATCAACCAGGGAAGTTGATCCCCCAATCCCTTGGCAATCACCTCGTCGATGAGATAACCGGTGAGGCGGGGGTAAACGAGGCCCAGCAGCGTGGAGAGCAGAGCCGCTGCCAAAGTACCTACCGCAAAGCCGGGATATTTTCTAAGGTAACCGGCGATACGAAGGGCGATGGGCATGGGGATGGAACCTTACAAGATCAGGGAGGGGCAGGTCGATGGGGGCGAAGCTTTGCGGCTAGGTAGGGACGGGTCGCCGACCCGTCCGAAAGGATCATTCGAAATTCTAGAACAGGCCATTCAGACGCCACGGCGAGGCGTCCCTACCAAAGCCACCAGCCTTATGACGCCGCCGCAAGACCAAGCGTCTTAAGTAGGGCTCGGTCGTCAGACTCTTCGGGATTTGGGGCAGTCAGAAGTTTGTCGCCGAAGAAAATGGAGTTAGCGCCGGCAAAAAAACAGAGAGCCTGGGCCTCCCGGGTGAGGGCGGTGCGGCCGGCGCTGAGCCGGACACGGGCGCGGGGCAGGGCGATTCGGGTGGTGGCAATCAGGCGCACCAACTCAAACACGTCGATCGGTTTCTGGCCGGAGAGGGGAGTTCCCTCCTGCGGCATCAGGCAGTTGATCGGCACGCTCTCAGGGGAAGGATCGAAACCGCAGAGCACCTCCAACATTTTCAGCCGGTCATCCTCACTTTCCCCCATGCCAAGGATTCCCCCGCAGCAAACGGCCATCCCCGCTTTTTGCACGGATCGGATCGTACGGAGCCGATCTTCAAAAGAATGAGTGGTGACGATGTTCCGGTAATGCTCCGGGGAGGTGTCGAGATTGTGATTGTACGCGGTGACCCCGGCCTCCTTCAGTTGGCGGGCCGCTTCATCAGAGAGTTGGCCGAGGGTGACGCACACTTCCATGCCCAGCTGCTTCACCCCCCGGACAATCTCGAGGACGGATTCAAACTTTGCCTCGCCTTCCCGAACGCCTTTCCAGGCGGCCCCCATGCAGAAGCGGCCGGCACCGGCAGCTTTGGCCTGACGGGCCTCGGCCATGACAGCCTCGCGGTCCATCAAACGCTCCGCCTTCACGCCGGTGTCGTAGCGGGAACTTTGAGCGCAATAGGCGCAGTCCTCGCTGCAGCCGCCGGTCTTGATGCTGAGCAGGCGGCAGAGCTGGACGCCCTCCTTGTCTCCCCAATGGACACGGTGGGTTTCCCGGCTCTGTTCCAAGAGGTCAAAAAGGGGCTGCCGGTAGACGACGGAAAGTTCAGGAAAACTTTTCGGGGGGGTCGTCCGCAGAAGCATTGGTTCAAGGGTGGCAAGAGAGGGGGGGGAGGTCAAAAACCGATTGCACGCCCGTGCCGTCGGCGGAGACTTCCAAGATGAAAATAAACACGTTCGCCGTCGTCCTAGGCCTGATTTGCCTGGCCACGTTCCCCCAAAACAGCCGTGCCGACTTTTTTGGGGATCTCACCCCGAAGCTGATCGAAGCCAAAGACGGCAAGGCGTCACCCTTCGAAACCAAGGAAAAAATCCGATATACCGCTATCTACTACTCCGCCCACTGGTGCCCCCCCTGCCGTGCCTTCACCCCGAAGCTGGTGGATTGGTACAAGGAATTCAAAGCCAAGCACCAAAACTTCGAATTGGTCTTTGCCAGTTCCGACAAAGACCAGGCGGCCATGCTCGATTACATGAAGGAGACAGGGATGCCCTGGCCCGCCGTTAAGTTCGGCGAAAAAAAGGCCGCCGGCCTCGACAAGTACGCGGCCGGAGGAATTCCGTACCTTGTCCTGATCGATGAAAAAGGCAAAGACCTCACCGGCAAGGAGGGGAACGACTGGCAGCCCCCGACCGAGGTCCTCAAAAAGATCGAGGAGCTGGTCAAATAGTGGGCCCAGGCAGGCTCTGCTTTCTGGTTTTGCTGGTGGCCGCCTCCCAGGCGGGACTGGCGGAGAGCTACGAAGAGTACGTGGCCCGGCACAAGCGCACCCAGAAGATGATGAACCCGCTGAACGTGCCCGTGGCCAATGTCATGAACGATGCCTGGAATGAAAGGCCCGAGTACGCCAACCCCAACGACAAGCCCGCCCCCCAAAAGGGTCCGAAAGTTTTTTACATCAAATCTTCCCGGGACGGTTACGGGCAGCTGACCTATCCATTCCGAAACAAATAGGCGCGGCCTTGCGGAATTTTCGATCGCCCGACCTGAGCTCTTACACCCCCAGATAGCTCCGCACTGTCCGAAATTCCCCGAATTCTCCCAGAACCCGGATCAGCGTTTCCATCCGCCCGATCCGGCGCTCTCTGGAGCGCCGCCGGATCCAGGCGGGAATTTCCTTTTCCGGAAGCTCCGAAAGCTCCCAGGGGTGAAAATAGAGGGTCAAAAGCCCATCCCAGGCCAGCAGCATGCGGCAGGCACCCAAATAAAGGGGAAGGGGAAGAAGGTGAAAACTCGCCCAAAAAAGGGGGAATCGGATGACTGGCAACACAGAGGCGGGAACCTCCCAGAGGTCTCCTTCCCTGTGCGGTTTCCGTTTTTGACCGAAGCGCCAGTACCGTCCCGGGACCATCGCCGGATTCGAAGAGGCATCATAACGATACCCGGCGGCCGCCACCTCCTTGAGGTCCACACGCCGGAGACGAGGGGAGCGGAACCCGACCACATCCCTTCCGACAAGTTGGGAAAGCCGGGCCCGACTATCCGCGAGTCGCAAATCAGCCCCGGGATGGTGCCCCCAGGCATGGGAGGAAATCTCATAGCCCCGGCTATGGGTTTCCTGAAGAAGCTGCGGCGCGGCCTCCGCCAAACGAGTCGTGACAAAAGCGGTTCCGGGAATATTCCACCGTGCGGACAGTGCCAGCCAGTCCTTCCAAATCCCCACCCCGCGGCTCAGACCTCCATCGGCAAACGAGGGGGCCCCAAAGTCAGCTGGCGCATCATACTCCTCCACGTCCCACGTGAGGAGGATGGCGCGCTTCACGGGTGCCGATATTGCCCGGTCCAAGACCAAAAACGAATCCGCAAAAAGTCCAGGAGGCAGCGCAGGGTGTCCACCGTCAGTTTCACCTGGGAAGTCTTGTAATTGTGAAAGCCGGAAACCTTGGCGGGGATCTGGCCCACCTTCAGGCCCAGCTTGCGGGCGAGATAGAGAAGCTCCGCATCAAAGGCAAAATCATCGAGTTTTTGGCTGGAAAACAGTTTTTGTCCGGCGGCGCGGCGGAAGCCCTTCAGACCGGCCTGGGTATCAGGATAGTCGAATCCAAGCCAACCACAGGCGAGTCGGTTGAAACCCCAACCAAGCAAAGCCCGGCGGGCCGGAAGCCCGCCATCGGCTTGAGCCACCATGGAGCGGGAGCCGATGACGACATCGTGCTCGTGGAGAGCTTTCACCATCGGGCCAAGGTGGTGGAAGTCGTAAGCCAAATCCCCGTCCATGAAGACCCAGAGATCCTGCCGCCCTCCAGTCAACCCCAGGCGAACCGCCCTTCCCTTGCCACCGTTTTGGGGCAGGGCCATGACCGAAGCGTTTTTGAAGACTCGGAGAGCCCGACGAAAAGCCTCTGCTGTGCCGTCATCGGATCCGTCATCCACCACGCGGAGCGAAACATTCCGGTTTTTGGACAAAAAGGCACGGATGGCCCGGCTGATGCGAGGAACCGCCGCAGCCTCGTTATGAACGGGCAAGACCAAAAGGACGGAGGGGTTTTTGGGCTTCCTGCGCAATGACACAGTTTTTTTTAAATGATTAAGAAACCGCGATCAAATCCACTGTTTTGTGTGGGTAGGGCGGGCTCTCCGCGCCCGCCTCGCCGGGACGATAGAATTTGAAATTCCAACGAGGCGGCGTGCGGAGACGCCGCCCTACCCAAACTTCAATATTCTTTTAAGTAGCGCCCGGAGGGTCCTGGTCGGATATCTGGCCGTCCAGCGCTTGAGGCGGAAGGGGTCCGTCTCCCGCACATTCACCCCCCGGTCCATGGTGCAGGCGGTTTGGAAGCCAGCCTCACGAACCAGATCCGCCACCGCATCATCATAATCCCCGTACGGATAGGCAAAGTGTTCGATGGCGATTCCAAAAAGGTCCTCAAGCTTTTTGCGGCTGGAGACAATTTCCTCCTTGGCCCGCTCCCGGGAGATTCGGGAAAGGCGGGGATGGGTGCAGGTATGGGCCCCAATCCAGTGACCCGCCGCCAGCCAATCGCGAACCTGGCCTTCATCCATCAACGGCCGGGCTTCGCCACCCTCGGCCGCTTCCCAATCACTCGTTTTCCCGATGCGATCGGCGACAAGATAATTGATCGATCGGCACCCCGCGTCCCGCATGACCGGAATCGTCGCCTCCAGATTGCTGCGGAATCCGTCATCAAAAGTAATGGTGATGGCTCCGGGCGTGGCCTGAGCCCCGGGCGGAACGAAAGAAAACCCGGAGGAAGCAAGCTCCTGGATCTGTTTTTGAAAAAGCGCGGGTTCCAGGTAGAGGCCCTTGATCCGGGCCCGCGGGGGGGCCGGCTCGGTTTTGTGGTAACAGAGAATGGCCTGACCCCCCTGAAAGTGCGCGCGGAAGGGTTGGAGGGACGAGTAGTAACCGGGAAGATTCACCCCGCTAACCCCTGACTTCCTTCGACAAAAGCGACAACACCGCCTGGGCCACATCCTGGGCTGAAATTTTCGACAGGCAGAGCGCCCGACTTCCTTCGCAAGCATTTTTCCCGGACTGGTTGCAAGGGCAGTCCCGGATGAGAACGTGGTGCCTCTCGCCGCGCGGGGCCCAGCCCGGGCGGCCCGGCGACTCCCGAAAGAGGGAGACGGTTGGTTTGCCCAGCGCCACCGCCAAATGAAGAACTCCGGAATCGAGCCCCGCATGCGCCTCCGCCCCCTCCAAAATTGCCGCCAGCCGGGCGACCGGAGTGCGCTCCTCCAAGATCTTCAGGCGGGGATCTGCAACCAAAGCCGCCAAATCTGCTAGCCGGGCGTTCTCTCTTTCCGAGCCGGCTCCGCTCGCAAGAACCTCCAACTGCGGGGCCTCCCGCCAAATCCGGCGGAGCGTTTCGGCCCAGTCGTCCAAAGGCCATTCGTTCAGCGGGGAGCTGGCGGCATTCACGGAAAGATGCAAATACGGCTTCTTCGAAAAAGAGCGGGTGGCGCTCCGATCGTTGGCGGGAATCCGGAGTTCCCAGCCCGGCTCCTTGCCCGACCAGCCCAACTCCCTCAAAAAAACCAGCCGCTGCTCAAAGACCGGCCGAGACCTGTCCGATCCATCCACGGTCCGGGTAAGGCGCGTTCGTGCCGGCCAGGAGTTTTTTCCGGTGATCCGGGCGATCCGGTCGCGGGCACCGGACCAGCCCACCCCAAACAGGTTCCGGTCCGAACCGATCCAAGCGAGAGCCGCATCGTATTTTTCCGAACGGATCGCCCAAAGCCGGGGGAGTCCCTCCCAAAAGGGGGGGCTGGGCTTGCGCAACGGGACAATCCAGATCCGGTTGAGCGCAGGAACCATGGCCAAAACCTCGCCTCCCACGGGAGTCGTCATCACGTCGACCCGCGCCCCGGAGTCCACCAAGGCCCGCAGGGCGGGCACGGAGTGCACCGTGTCCCCGAGAAAGCCGAGATCAACGACAAGAATCTTTTTCCAGGCCGGCAACGGCATGCCCAAGTTTCGTCGGAAGCGCCCCGGAGGCCAACCCGGAAACGGAGCCTTGGCCAAGGCTTTCGATTCGAACAACATGCCGCCATGGCCCAGGCCCCGTTGCCCCACGTCTTTGAACACGCCACGAATATTAAGGCGGACGCGCGCGCCGTGTTCGATTTTCACCTCCATCCGAAGAACCTCGGCAAGGTGAATCCCTCCTGGATCAGGGTCCTTTCCCTGGAGGGTCCGGAGAAGATCGGTGCGGGAGCGATCCTCCGGCTCAAGGTTGCCTCTTTCGGCCTGCCGCAGTCCTGGGAGGTGAGGGTCGATGCGTTGGAGGACTTTTCCGGAACGCCGGCCAAGGCCTCCATTCTGGACGTGGCAACCCGCGGACCGTTTCTATTTTGGAGGCATCTGCACGAGTTTTGGCAGGCGCCGGACGGCACCACAGGCCTGGTGGACCGGATCGAGTTTTTGCCGCCGGGCGGAGCCGCCGGGTGGGTTCTGGTGCCGATGATCAAGTTGATGTTGAAAAAAATGTTCGTCGCCCGGCATGAGGCGACGAAACGGTTATTCGAAAACAGGTAGGGACGAGTCGCCGACTCGTCCGGTTTGAGGGTTCAACGCCGCATCATCGATGCGGACACCTCGGCGAGGCGTCCCTGCCGGGGCTTAGGCCGCGGCCGCAAGAGGAGCGGAGGAGGTGAGATGCTGAACAGGGCCGACGGAAGCCCAATCGACTTTCACAAACTGCTTTAACATGGTCTTGTGGCTTACGTAGGCAACGCGCCCATTCCGGACGCCGTATTCGTGAACCATCCGCGTGGCCTTCACGTCGTAGCAGCAGTACTCGGCAACCTTCGCTCTTTGACCCTCCCGCCACCACTGGATTGCCTCCATGCCGGAAGAGGTCTTCTTCACCCCGCACGTGGCGTCCGCGACGGCATCGAGCCCGACCCGGTGGCCGATTTTTTCCTCGAGGCTTACCATGAGGTCCAACGTGGGAACGGTGGAGAAATCAAATACCGAATAGGCGGACAGCACGGTGTAGTCGAAGCGAAGAACGTTAAACCCGACAACCAAATCCGCCCGCCGAAGATCCTGAATGAGCTTTTCCGCGTCTTTTTCCAGATAAACGCCATATTCCTCCCGATCCGTGTGGTACAGGACCGCCACAGCCAGTCCCATTTTGTCGATATGCCCCCAGCCGCCGACTTCCGAGGCAACCTTCTGGGTCTCTAAATCGAAGTAGACGATGTTTGCCATGCGCATTTTGGACTTCGCAGGCCTCGGCTAAAAGGCAACCGCCCGCTGCGGGGGCGCGGGTTTGTCTTGTGAATTTCTCTCCCACAAGGTATAACGACAGGCTATGACTGACTCCAGACTAGCCCGGCAAACAGCGGAGAGACTGATCGGTTCCCGCGCCCAACTCCTCAAATTCACCTGTCTCCTCGGATTCGACGGGTTTCTCGACACGATTCTCCAGGTCGTCGAGCAACGCCAGACGGCAACCAAATACCTTCCCTACACCTCCATCAAGCCTTTCGCCAAAAAGGTTTCCGAGGCGGCCGGCAAGAGCGCCAACTTCGAGGTCGTGCCGACCATGGAGAAAATCGGCGGCAACGGCCCCCTGATGGCTTTCGCCATGTCGACCCTTGGCGCCCCCGTGGAATACATGGGCATGTGCGGTTACCCGAAGGTCCATCCCGTGTTTGAGGAGTTCGCCAAGCGGGCCAAGGTCCACTCATTCGCGGAACCGGCGCTGACCTCCGCCCTGGAGTTTAACGACGGCAAGATCATGCTCGGCCAACACGCCTCCGTGCAGGACGCAAACTGGGAAACCATCGTCAAGCGACTCGGCGACAAGCTCGTCCAGAAGCTGTGGTCCTCCTCCGATTTCGTCGGAATGGTCAACTGGACGATGCTCCCGCACATGTCGGCAATCTGGAAGAAGCTGCTCACCGAGTTCAAGCCGGTGAAGGCCGGGAAGCGGAAGCACATGTTTTTCGACCTGGCCGACCCGGCCAAGCGGATCGAGGCGGACCTACTGGCCGCCCTGAAAATCATCGGCGAGTTCCAAACCGACAACGACGTCACCCTCGGCCTGAACGAGAGCGAGGCCCTGCACGTGGCCAAGGTGCTCCGCCTGAAGGGCGCCGCCAAGAACCCGAAGGGCTACGCCTCCCTAGCCGGAGCGATCCGCGAGAAGATGGGCGTCTCGGTTGTGGTTATCCACCCCGTCCAGTACGCCTGTGCGGCCAACGCGGAGGAGGAGGTCTTTGTGAACGGCCCTTACACCTCCAAACCGAAGATCAGCACCGGTGCCGGCGACCACTTCAACGCGGGTTTTGCCATCGGGCGCCTGCTGGGCCTGGGCCTGGCCCACTCGCTCCAGTTGGCGGTGGCGGCCTCCGGCTTCTACGTCCGGCACGCCAACAGCCCGAATCGCGAGCAGCTGGTTCGGTTCCTGCAAACGCTATAACCGCAAGGTAGACCCTTTTGATCAAAGGGGCTGCCACTTCCGTCGGAAGTGGTCCATCTAGCCTCGGGCTTTTTTGTACATCTCCAGCGCGCGGACGCGCTGGCGGGCGTGGTCCACGATCGGGGCGGGGTATTTCAAGGAATCCACCTCGGGAACGTACTGGGCAATAAACTTGCCCTCCGGGTCAAATTTTTCGGCCTGACTGGTGGGATTGAAGATCCGGAAATATGGCTGGGCATCCGTGCCGGTGCCCGCCGCCCACTGCCAACCCCCGTTGTTGGCCGCCAGATCCCCGTCGAACAGCTTCTGCATGAAATACCGCTCTCCCCACTGCCATGAAATCAAAAGGTCCTTGGTCAGAAACGAGGCGACGATCATCCGAAGCCGGTTGTGCATCCACCCGGTCTGGTTGAGCTGCCGCATCGCGGCATCCACGATCGGGAAGCCCGTCCGGCCTTCACACCAGGCGTGGAAAAGATCCTTCCGGTTTTCCCACTCGATGGCGTCGTATTCACGCCGAAAGGAGCCTTCGGCCACATGGGGAAACTCCCAGAGGATCTGCTTGTAAAAGTCGCGCCAAAACAATTCGGAGATGAAGACACCAATCTGTTTTTTGGCTCCGGGATCCTCCGCCCGGGCGCGCCGGGCGGAGGCCAGCACCGTGCGGACGGAAATCGTGCCAAACCGCAGGTGGGGGGAGAGGCGGGAAGTTGCGTCGACCTGGGGAATGTTCCGGAGGGAGTCATACCGGCGGAGATTTTTGGCAACGAAGTCCCTCAGAAGCTCTTGGGCGGCCTTTTCGCCCGCGGGGGGCAGGGGAATTTCGCAGCGATCCAGGCCAAGGTCACCAATCTCCGGCAGGGGGGCCGCCTTGGGCGGGGTGACCCCCGAAAGTTTCGTTGGCCGGGGCAACGGGTCATGGAATGGAATGGCCAAGGCGGCCCTCAAAAAGGGGGTAAATACGGTGTAGGCCCCGCCGGCAGCCTTTTGAACCTTTCCCGGAGGGTGAATCATCAGGTCGTCACAGGCCTCAATCGTTAATCCTTCCTCCTTGGCCATTTTGGCAACCTTTTCATCCCTTTTGCGTGAATACGGTTCCACATCCTTGTTAAAGAAGATTGTTTTGGCCCCGGTTTCCTTGGCCAAAGCAGCAAGCTCCCGTTCCGGATGTCCCTTTCGAAACAAAAGTCTGGCCCCCAAATGTTCGAGGTTGGCCGCAAGGCTCCGAAGGCATTCCAGCATAAAAGCGGTGCGCCGGGAGCCGGTGTCCTTGGCCCCCAAAATGGCCGGATCAAAAACAAAAACCGGGATCAGGGGCGCCCCGGAAGCGGCCGCGCGATGCAACGCGGTATGGTCGGAAACGCGCAGATCGCGCCGGAACCACACGATCACGGGCGCAGCGGGCATAATTTCGGGTCTAGCGCGGCGGGATTCGCGGGCACGCGCAAAGATTCTAAAAAATGTTTTTCAGAGGGAAAAACGGGTTTTTTATGGCGAAAAAAAATGTCAAGCGTTGACCCGAAAAAAAATTTTAAGAAAAAAAGAAATTCCGCTTGCAGGATTTTTCACAAATGAGAATGATCACCCTCCCCCTCGAAAAAATAAAATGGAGACGACAAAAGCATGAACAATCCCCCGGAAGTATGGGTCAAGGTATGCCGTGAGCTTGAGAAAGTCATATCCCCCGACGCCCTGAATCGCTGGTTTTCATCCATCCTCCCCCTTAGCTACGACTCCGGTCGCCTGGTCCTGGGGGTGGAAAACGCCATTTACCAGTACTGGATCGAAGAGAACTACCTGAACCAACTCCGCGAGTGTGCCACTTTGGCCATGGGCCGGGAAGTGAAGATCAGCTTTGAGATCATCGGCTCCAAGGACCGTCCCATGCCGACCGCCGAGGACCAGCTCCTGCAGGCCGAGGGCAAGGAGAAGTCGAAGCCTTTCTCGGGAGAGCTTGTCAGTCGTTACACCTTTGACTCGTTTGTCGCGGGGGTGAACAGCCAGTTTGCCCATGCGGCTTCCCAGGCTGTGGCGGATGCCCCCGCCCGGACGTATAACCCTCTTTTCATTCACGGCTCCGTGGGGCTGGGCAAAACCCACCTGCTGCACGCCATCGGCCACCGCATCATGCACAAGAAGAAGGGGGCCAAGATCGTTTACGTGACCTCGGAGCAGTTCACCAACGAGTTCATCTCGGCCATCCAGCACGGGGAACTGGTGAAATTCCGCCGTCGCTTCCGCCAGGCGGACTGTCTGCTGATCGACGATGTGCAGTTCTTTGCCGGGAAGGACCGCTCGCAGGAAGAGTTTTTCCACACCTTCAACGCCCTCTTTGACGGCAACCGCCAGATTGTCCTTTCGAGTGACAGCCCCCCCGGGGAGGTCGCCAACCTGCAAAAACGCCTCGTCTCCCGCTTTGAATGGGGGCTGAGCGCGGAGCTTCAGTCACCCGACATGGAGACCCGCATGGCCATCCTGCGGAAAAAGACGTCCTCCATGCAGGTCCGGCTGGGCGAATCCGTCCTGCACTTCATTGCGGAGCGGGTGAAGACCAATGTCCGCCGCCTGGAAGGCGCCCTCAACCGGGTCGCCGCCTGGGCCGCACTCCACGACCGCCACATCACTCCCGCGCAGGTCGAGGAACTTCTCAAAGACTTCATCCAGCAGGAGACCAAGCCGATCGTCACCATCGAGCTCATTCAGCGCCGAGTGGCCGAGGGCTTCGACCTCCGTGTCGCCGACATGACCAGCAAGCGCCGCCCGGCGCACATTGCCCTGCCACGCATGGTGGCCATGTATCTCAGCCGGAAAATGACCGGCAAGAGCCTGCAGGAAATCGGCGAATCGTTCGGCGGCAGGGACCACGGCACCGTGCTCCA
>Ga0214917_10002144_pt1 | contig 24526 bp, 23 predicted proteins | sample LL_1208_BB_MetaG_FD_177983 | JGI IMG/M metagenome (GOLD analysis project Ga0214917, IMG submission 177983) | Freshwater microbial communities from Lake Lanier, Atlanta, Georgia, United States - LL_1208_BB | ecosystem: Environmental > Aquatic > Freshwater > Lake | place: USA: Georgia | collected...
CAGGGCTTTCGCCGAATGGCAGCGAGAAACAAGCCTGCCGGAATCAGACCTTTAGTCTATGGGATAGGCAAGGGTAAAGCCGGCATTGAGGGTTTGAGCGTGTCTAGAGGGGTTGAGCCTAATGCTTGCCCACTAGTCAATTGCGGCAAGCCAAAACAATGACCATGAACCGTCCAATGCCCTGGCGTACGCACATCGACTCAAAGGCCCATTAAGTTGGCTTCCTCATTAAAGTCGGGAACCAGGCGGCGGACTTCTTCAAATTTTCCAGAGGAGATTAGTTTGCCGTCTCTCATATAAATCACCTTATCCGCGTTTCGAATGCTGGATAGCCTGTGTGCGATCAAGACAACGGTCACTTTACCTTTCAATCCTTGGATTGCTTCTGTTACTTGCACCTCTGTCCTGGCGTCAAGTGAACTTGTGGCTTCATCAAGAAGAAGGAGCCGAGGTCTGGTGAGAAGTGCTCTTGCTAAACCTAGGCGTTGCTTTTGTCCGCCACTTAGCTTGTTTCCACGCTCGCCAACTTGCGCATCGAGCATTTCTTCGAATTCTTCAACGTCACTTTTTAGCTTTGCCATTTCCAACGCTTCCCAAATTCTTGAATCGGAGAATTCAACAATGGGATAACCGAGACAGACGTTTTCTCTAATTGAGCCGCTCATAATAGAAATATCTTGAGGTACATACGAGATATTTCCCGCGAATTGCTTAATGAAGTCCCTAGGCTCAAAACCAGATATCTTGATTGAACCTGATTTTGGTTTTTGAATGCCTAGCATTAAATCAAAAATTGTTGATTTTCCTGATCCTGAGCTACCAACCAATGCGCTGACTTCGTTTATGTTGAAAGTCTCTGTAAAATTCTGAATTTTAAACTTTGACTCGTTATTGTATGAGAATGAAACATCGGCAAACTCAACTTTCACAAATTCAAGGTTCTGTTTGGAAGTTGTCGTTACCGAATCATCCACAACTTTAGCTTGCAGTGCATATCGCGTTATGTAATCCAATGTTGGATGTATTTGATTCTCAGCAGATCTGATTGCCATGATACTTTGCTGAATTCTTAGAAATGCAGGAGCTACTCTTGTTCCGGCCGCAAGAAACACCGATAAAGTTCCGACCGCACGAAAGGCATCATTGAGGATAAATTGCGAGGCCCCAATTAGTATCGCACCAACAAGTACTACAGTCTCAACCACAAATTTAGAAATATTTGGCAAAAATGTTACTTCTGAAACCGCGTTTGTATATCTCTTTCGCAAAACAGAGAACTCAGCAATATAAAACTCTTCTCTATTTCGAACGTATAATTCACGGAAAGTTTCTAAGGTTTCTAATAGTTTATTGTTTGCTTTAATTTCGTACTTAGTTTTTTCCTTGGCAAAAAAACGTGCATGAGTTTGGGTTAGCCGATTTAAAATAATTCCTGTAACCGTAAAGAGAATAAATGAGGTTACTGCCATTAATGGGTCGACAACAAGCAAGCCCAAAGAAATTGTCATCAAAGATGCAATGTCGGCCATCAAATTTACGCTAGTTCCAATTATCAAAACAACAAGCAAATCAACTCCACGATTTATGGCGAAAAGTGTTTCTTGGGAATGGAGAGTTTGAATTTGTTGAAGTTCACCTTTTATCATTTTACGATAAATTTCAATTGATATTTCTGCTGCCTTTACTGATAAAAACCTTAGTGTGTGTTTGGAGTAATAAACTGCAAGAACGGTTCGTGTCACTAGTATTACAATTGCAATCAAAGCGAGTATGGCTGCCTGTGACTCAAATTTGAAGTTTTCAATCCCAATTAATTTCAAAAACTGAGTAACTCTCTCCCCAGGAGCTCTTGAATTCACTCCGTTTATTGATAACGCACCTAACGTACCAATAAAAACGACGCCAATAAGATCCAGTAATCCAATGCAAAATTGGGTAATTGCAATGCGTAGAAGTTTGGCCTTATCGCTCTTGCCCAACAACCCCAAAACAAAAATTACGAGTTTTAACTCTTTCTTTGAAATCCTAAAATTTGGTTTCATGCGTACCTGCTTATGCTCATCCGAAGCCCTTCACTTAAGGAGATTTCTGGCTTCCAGCCCAGGAGCATAGCTGCTCTACTATTATCTAACCTGCTCTGTAAAACATCTCCTTCTCTTGGACTCAATTTGTTTGGCTCAATCTGGATTTGCAGGATCTCCGATATCTGCGAGAATAATTCAAGTAACGAGGTTTCTGTATTTGAGGATATGTTAATTCGGCAATTAAGTTTTTTGCCAATAGCTAAGAATATTGCATTTGCTACATCCTGCACATGAATGAAGTCTCGTGTCACATCGGGGCCATTGATTTGTGGGGGTAATCCTGCAATTAGTGATTTACAAAATGCAAAAATAACTCCTCTGCCGTGTGATGCAATATCTCCATAGCAATTGGATAAGGCAAGGGATGTCCACTGCATACCGTAGCTCTCGGCCAAAATTCTCACGTAGCTCTCGGCAGCATATTTACTGACGCCATATGGTGATACCGGGTGAATATTTCCATTTTCACTCACAGGCATTTTATTTGAGGAGTCGTAAATCGCTCCTCCTGAACCAATAAATATGAACTCCCGAGTCCCAGCACTCCTGGCTGCATACAATAAATTTAAAGTTCCGATCGCGTTTGCAGTCAAATCTACTATTGGCTTATCAATGCTCGCAGTGACATCTACCTGCGCGGCCAAATGAATGACAACATCTGGTTCAATTTCTAAGAATTTGCTCTCGATAAGAGGTGAATTAATGTCTAAGTTGAAGTGGTTAGACCCAGATCCGACTATATCAATTGTGTAAATTTCAAATTCGGATGAATTTGACAATTTCTTTACAGTCTCTCTCCCGATAAATCCGGAGGCTCCAGTGATGACTATTCTCTTCATTTCAGCATTCTAATCCCGTATCCCTAGGCGATGCCATTCTTTTGGAATAAGGCCTCGTGGCTCCTCTAAAGATTGGAACCAAGGAAGTGGAGAAATTACTATTTTTGGGGATACGTTTGAGAGCGCCGCACCCCACCATCCAAATGTTGAATTGGAAATTACATATTTTGAACCCTGTGATAACAGGTGCAATGTTTCCAATGGTGAGTAATTGTCTGGCACAAAAGAAACTGATTCTGCTCTACCTGTCTGCATCAAAAATCTTGCATGCTCTAGATCGTTTGAAAATACCAAAACTTCGCTAGTTCTAATCCCAGATTTCTGTAGAATGTTTATTGCCCTATCAATGTAACTCTGTGTGATAGTTCCAAAATTCCCATTTTTTTTGTCTAAATAATCCCCAAGTCGGTAGTGCACAAAAATAGACTTTGACTGAACATCATCCTTTTGAGATTGAAAGTCATTTCTTCCTACTTCGAACATTTCTGAAATGCTGTTTTTGATTTCTTTCAATGAATTCTCAGCCCATATATAACTTTGAAAATACCCTAGAAAAATATGGCTCCCACTAGAAAAGTCCTTATCAATTCGCTCATCAAAGCCTGTTCCATTTGAGATCTGGACAGTACCTCTATACGAAGTAAAAGTAGAAAAAGCGCCAAGTAGAAACTCAATCAATTTTCTCCCGTAAAACTCAAGTGAGTTTGTTGTTCTCTTACTTGAGGATCTAATGGCTAAATTCCGTACTTTCCTATGCAAGAAACTAATTTGATCAATGAAAACAACCTCAAACTTGAATTTCTCTGATCGATCAAGTATCAGTCGGGCTATTTCCTTAATTTCATTACTACAGCCAATAAATACAGCTTGAGAGATATTTGCTCTCGATAAGGCGAATGCTAGCTGAAATAATTGGTTTCCTAATCCCCCAAAAAAATAAATGGTTGCTACATTCTGCTCGAGGTTGAGATTGATGGAATTCTTACGTGAGACTATCTGAGGAATTGCTCCGAATAACCGAGGGTTAGTGATCAGCTTTAAACCTAATCGAGCTAAGAGTCTAATTATTGTTTTGTTTAATCTCTTTTTACGAAGAATCTGATTCAATGTGATGCGAGCAGTTGCGATAAAACAAAACATTTTTGTTTCAATTTTCACATCGTGATACTTGTCCAAGAGCATAATGGCTACGGCTAACGATAATTTCTCAAGGCTCTTATTTCTTGTAAGTTGGTTAGAGTCTCCAACAAAATATTTATAGACCGCACTTTCCCAAACAAATATTTCTTGATCATAAACTTCTAAAGTTGCTAAGAAAAATTGATCCTCAGCCAATTTCGAAGATATAAACCGAGCATTCCCAATTACATGTCGCTTGAATATCCATCTCCATAGACCAGGATTGACCATCAATTTACTTTTGTTTTTCGAAAGAGATTCTGCATTGGGGCCTAATTGCTTAAACTCTCTTCCGCTAGCACTTATGTTAAAACCGCCGACTCCACATGTTTTTCCCGATTGAATGAATTCACGAAAAAAAACTAAAAATTCGGGAATGATTGGTAAATCGTCAAAGTCCCAGAAAACTAGATATTCCCTGTCGGCTCTCGCTAGCCCAATATTTCGAGCTTCACCAGGACTATTGCAATACTCTTCGATTAATTCAATGTTGCTATATGCCTTGATTTCATTACGCATTTCCGATGCACTCTGATTATCTGAGGTATCGTGGACTAAAATTATCTGTGACTGCACAAATGCAGATGAGAAAACCCAAGAAAAAAGATTGGCTGTGCGGTTCTTATGATTATGAACTGGCACAATGATTGACAAATTCTCCATTGGATTTCTCTTGTTCACGGCTAAATGTTACCTCTTAACGATTTTGAGGACCGGTTTAGCGTAGTTATTGCTGAATTCATATAAACTATGTTACTCGTGAACCAATAATTCTTTCAAAGGTTGGAAAATGACTTCATTGGAAAAGAGAATTCGGTTGTTATCATGACTTCTGGTTTGCTAGCAGTTTTGATTGCTACTAGAAATCGTCCTCAGAATTTGCTTAGAGCCCTAGAATCTATTGCCGCATCCGGTTCCGTACCCACAGTCGTAATTGTCGTTTCTTCTGGAAATGACGTAAGCCAGATTATCAACTCTCCTCAATGGCCTTTTTTAGTTATCCATGAGCACATACTGGGTTACGGACAAATTAGACAAAAGCAGGCAGGAATCGCTTTGATTCCTGACTATATACAATGGACTCTTTTTATGGACGATGACATCTTGCTTGATCCGCAAGCAATTACAAATGCTCTTAGCATGATCCAAAATTCTTCAGAACCAATTCTCGGTATTGGATTTGGCTCAAATTCTAAAAAAAGATCATCGAGCTTCAAATCCCGTCTAGGGTCGAAGAAACTTGGCAAGGTAACCTCTGACGGAAGAAATTTGGACTACACCCTTTCAAAAGAATCTATTCCAACAGAATGGCTCAACGGAATTTCTATGTGGAATAGATCTGTTTTGTACCTATATGACTTCCCCTATCTAGATTCCAAGTACTCCATATGCGAAGATCTTATTTTTTCTTATAACGTTAGTCGCTTTGGCAAAATTGTCTACGCGCCATCGTGCCAGTTTACTTTTCAACTCGACGAGCCGAAATTAGTAAATTCCTTTGATGGATTCCGAGCAAATGCTTACTGGAGACTATACTTTGTACTTTCAAATCCCCGTTTATCTGAGCGTAAATATTTGTTCGTACAATTTTATCGAACCGTCAAGTTCCTGCTAGTCAAAAAAAGTCATGATGTGAGAAGACTTGATATCTGCTTGATTTATTTAGATCTAATTCGAATAGTTTTGAAAAGAATTGACCCAGTATTGATGTTAAGGAGTAGAAAAGTTTAGATAATTGAAATGTTTATGGAGCTACCGTTGAATGGGATTTATAGCAGCAAAATAGTCCCGACTATAGTCTTTCAAATCTTTAACCATACCTTTAAAGATGTGTGAGTCGATCTTTTCAAAGCGCCTCAAAATCGCACTTACTTGGTCTGGTTCGAATGTTTGCATGCCACCTCTGTTTTCAAAAGAAATTGGATCAAGAGTCTTTTCATTTGCTTTCGAATAGAAGATTGGAATAACTCCGAAAGCGCCGCCCTCTATGCCGACCGATGAACCCCGATAGATGCATGCACCACTTCTCGCGAAATCGTCCTCAATTGTTTGTGTTGAAAATTCAAAATTTATAGGTTTTTTATTGGAATGGCCTTTTATTTTCTCCAATTGCTGACTTAAAACCGGATGAACCCGAAAAATAAAATGAAAATCTTTCATAATTCCGGCTAGGTTCACAGAAAGTTCCAACATTTCTTCAACAGCAGAAAGCACCCCTTCTGGCGCGATCAAACAAACCTTCTTCAAAACATAGGGGGCTGGGCTTTCATTAAATCTAAACTTTGTCGAACCAAAAATCTTAATGTCTTGACGCTTCGATGCCACCATAAACTCTTCAAGTACTTTTTTGGTGATAGTACCAGATGCACCGATTGTGGCATTGTTTGAGACTCTACCTAATTGATTTTTAATTCCTATGTGATTCTGAGTTACTGGCGCATGCTGGTAGAAAACAAATATAATTTCGGGGAATCTTTCGGATATAGCACTGTACAAACAACTCTCATAAGCGTTGCCCTCGAAAGTGATAATAATTTTCTCTATTTCACTCTCCTCAACATAGTTAATAATTGAAGAAGTCAACAATAAGTTATTTATTGCGGTTCTGCTAAATTGATCGCGGATGACGAAATAAACTCTTTGAGTTTCACCTGCAAGACGCCACGACTCTAAGTGCAGCATCCTTAAAAGCTTCAATGCTCCTTTCAATTGCCCCAGAACGATCCTACTAGTCTCGCCAAGTGGTGAAGACTTTTTGGATACTCTAAAATTAAATTGGAAACTGCTTTTCAGGTATTGACTAATCTCAGATTCCTGCATAGCAGTTTGATTAATGAAGAAATATGACAATTCATTCACATCATAATTCTTTAAGAGTTTTCCAAAGTAAATTTCGTTAAACTCACCTTTTGGCTTGCCTATAAAATGAGTGACACAAAGTAATTTGCTCTTATTTCTAGTCTTTTCTTTCTGATCAGACTTTGTATGAGGAAGCGTTACTATTATGCGCAGTGCCTCAAGCACTAGACACTTTAGAAAGAAAAGCACCACTAGAGTGAAGGGTTTTTTTTCCAAAAGTTTCAGCAGAAAATCAATGAGTCTATTTTCGCTTAGATACAATTTGGGCTTGGACAGTCGAGAAGGATTAATTGTTTCGTTTGCAAGGTAACTTTCTTTTTCAATTAATTCCGAGGCTTTGTCAAATTTGTGTTTGACGTCACTATTTATCCAATATCGTTTTTTCTTTCTCAACTTAAGATTCTTTCGAGAATCATTTTTTGCTCTTCGTCGGTGTCTAATGTCTCTTGGACCTGCGTAACATCACGTTCCAGATTTATTGAAGGATAAGTCGAATCGAGTAGTACAGAATCTACTTTAATTCCTAGCTCAATTAGTTTCATTTGCTCGATAGATTCATTTTCTTCAATTGGCTGTTTGACTGAAGTTGTAACTAATTCAAGTACACTCCTGCTTATTGCAAATAGTCCATTAATTTTAAAGATAAATGATTTTTGTTTCTCAATGTCACAAGTAAGGGGAGATTTTCTGAAGATGTAGATTATTTCCTTGTTAGCATTTCTGATGCATTTAACAATACTCTCATCAAGAATATCAATTTCATTCTTAATCGGTGTAACGCAATTTATCATTTGAGCTTTAGGGTTCTTGTATATTTTAGAAATTAGAGCATCTAGGTGTCTTGGCAGCAAGAGAATTTCATCTCCTTGAACAATTAGGTAGAAGTCATAATCACTCAACCTTGAATATTCACCAACACGGCTAAGTCCATTGGAGTGTTCCACAAGACTTTTAGAACCAATTCCATTGTATCTTTCTATTTCTTCCAAGATCGAAACATCTCCAGAAATTACAACTGGCTCAATTCTGTAACTGTTTAAATTCGCACGTCGACGGACGTGCTCTAGCATTGGTAATCCTTTGATGTCTAAAAGCATCTTTCCTGGAAGACGTTGTGAATCTAATCTTGCTGGAATTACAATCGCTATTCTCGGAAGAAGTTGATTTTGGGAGTTAATTTGGTAGCACCCCGCAATCTACATTGATTGATTGACCTGAAATTCCAGAAGCATCATCGCTAATTAGAAATCTAACAAGATTCGCGACCTCTTGTGTAGTTGGAAGGCGTAATAGTGGTGCTTGAGATTGTGAGAACGATTTTAGGAATTCAAGAGAATTTCCATTTGCCGGTGAGTGTTCTTCATTAAGGGCATTGATAAGCCCTTCTGTTTCAACCAACACTGGACAGACTGCATTTACTCTTATCCCTCTATGCCCGAGCTCCTTACACAAACTTTGTGTTAAGCCAGCTACGCCAAATTTTGTGGCGACATATGCACTGTTGTTTGAGGTGCCACGCTTGGCTGCCAAGCTTGAAATATTAACAATTGATCCACCATTTTTTAAGCTAGTTGAAGCGGCTTTAGATCCCCAAAAGTAGCCCACTAAATTTGTCCGGATTATTTCGCTAATAAATTCCTCGTCGACGTTTTCAATTGGTCGCCATTCTGAAAATCCTGCATTATTTACATAAGCAACTAACTGATGATCCTTTTCGTTTGCTAATTCAACTAGCTTTTCATGGTCATGCTCATTCTTAACATCTATTTTTACTTGGAGAATCTTTGTGGTCAGATCAGCAGGAATGTTTTTTCTAAGGGTCCGTGAACCTGATACGACGAAGTAGCCACTCCTTGCTAAAGTTTCAACTATCGCCCAGCCAATCCCCTTGGATCCACCGGTAACGATCACGCTGTCAGGCATACAGGCTCTCTTTCTAGGAATTACCCTTGGTCGGCGAAAGTCTAGATTGTCATCGCAGAAAAGCCGCCATCGACTACGAGTTCGGACCCGGTAACAAAGCTTGCTGCATCCGAAGCCAAGTAGATAACCGCACCAATTAGCTCGGAGGTTTCACCGAATCGATTCATGGGCGTGTGTCCAAGGATCGCCTTCTCCCGCTCAGGGGTAATAAAATTTTTACGATTCCATTCTGTTGGAAAGAATCCAGGCCGAATGGCATTGACTCGAACCCCGCTTGTTCCCCATTCTCTGCCTAAATTCTGTGTCAAATTTCGAATTCCCGCTTTGGCGGCAGAATATGCAAATGCTTTAGAAAGACCGGGGTCTGCGGAAGCTGAAGAGATGTTGATAATCGAGCCCCCAGAATTTTGGAGCATGTGTTGACCAAAAACTTGGCACCCAAACATAGTCGCAGTCAGCTGAGAGTGAACTACTTCGTCCCACTCCGATTCTTCAATCTCTAAAAATGGTTTAGGGCTATTAATACCCGCGCCGTTAATGGCAACTTTGATAACCCCGAATTTCTCTTGTACTTCCTCCACTAAAGTTTTAAGTGAATTTTTGTCTGTCGCATCAACTTGAAATGGAAAACTGGCGTCCGGAGAGACCTGATTAATCTGCTCAGAGACAGTTTTGCTTTTTTCAATTCTAATGTCTGCCACTGCAACTCTAGCTCCCACCATTGCCAATCCATTTGCTAAGGATGAGCAAATATGGCCGCCAGCACCAATAACAACCGCAGTTCTGCCTTCAAGAGAGAAGAGATTTGGAATCATTTTGTATCCTTGAAATTTTTCATTAAGAGGCCAGCTTTTTCGGCCCACGAATTAAGTACAAATAAATCTGAGGAAGCGATAATAAATGTGTAACCCTTTGCTAATGCTGCTTCAACATTTGCAAAGGAAAAATCGGAAATTTGAGTTCCACATGATTTGTTTGCCTTTTTACAAGCAGCAATCACTTTGGCCTCAGCCTTAAGCATTTTTGGGTGTTGTATCTGACCAGGAACTCCGAGTGAACCCGACATGTCGTATGGGCCTACCATCACCCCGTCCAGTGCTGGGTTAGAGAGAATGGATTCAATGTTGTCAACCGCCGTAATGCTTTCTATTTGAGCGATATAAACTGATGCAGAGTTCCAACTTGCTAGGTAAGTATCAAATGTTGATCCATAGCCATGGGCTCTATTAACTCCAAAACTTCTTTTTCCCAATGGCGGGAATTTCAAAAGGTCAATTATTCCATGTGAAAGATTTCCGTCATGAATTAACGGAGCAATTATGCCATCCGCACCAGAATCCAGTAGAGGTTTAATGTAATCATTCGAATGTGAGACGGGCCGTGGCAGGCAGGGAACACCGGAAGCTTGACTAGCAGCAATAATTCTTTGAGCTTGCTCTAAAGAAATGGTCGTGTGCTCCATATCAATCGCGTGAAAATCAAATTCTTGCGCTGTGAAAATTTCAGTAATGGATGGGTGAGAAAATGAAACCCAAGAACCGAACACTAATTCACGAGCCTGTAATTTCTTTTTTAGCGCTTCAGACATGTTTTCCATTCTAAAATAAATTAACTGAGATTGTGTCGGTGGACCAATCCGATTAAAGAGCCACCTTTGTCAATAACTGGTAAATCCCAAATTTCTTCACGTGACATGATTTCTTTCGCCTCGTGAGTGCTCAAGTAAGATTCTACAAATTTAGGTGATTTGTTTCCAAATTCAAGAGCAGGCGTTACGAGTAAAGCGGGAAGTGGGTTTTGTCGAGTAAGTAGCAGGCGCCGAAGATCTCCATCAGTTAAAACTCCCAGAAGATGATTGCTTTCATCCACAATTAATGCGATTCCGAGTCGAAATTCAGTCATTTTGTCGAGTGCTTTTTTTAGAGTGTCATCTCCTTTAATTACTGGAATATTTGCTAATCCAAGCACGCGGGAACTAACTGCATCATTATTCAACATTGTCTGGACCAAATTTCTCTCGGAGTTCTAATCTCATTTCATGTATGGCTTTTGCTTGGCCAAGCACATGTTTTAAATCCTTTACATTGAGTACCGTATTCGGATCAGACTTTGCATTTTTTGGGTCATTGTGAATTTCTGCGAACAAAGCATCTATTCCTGCTGCTGCTGCTGCTCGAACAAGATGAGGTATGAATTCACGCTGACCTCCCGAGATGTCGCCCATCGAAGTAGGCATCTGGATTGAATGTGTCGCGTCGTAGCAAACTGGATAACCGGTTTTTGCCATAATTGGTAGACAGCGCATGTCATTAACAAGCATGTTGTATCCAAAAAAAGTTCCACGGTCCGCTAGAAGGACCTGATTGCCACCTGCTGCTTCAATTTTTTTAACTGAGTTTGCCATGTTCCAAGGGCTCATGAACTGCCCCTTTTTTAAGTGGATGGGGCGCCCTGTTTTTGCAGCCGCTCGCAGAATTGAAGTTTGGCGACACAAGTAAGCGGGAACCTGTACCAAGTCGCATACTTCACCTGTTGCTTCAGCCCATGCTGGGTCAGAAAAATCAGAGGTTACCGGAATTCCAAAGTTGTCTCTAATGTCAGACAAAACCTTGAGGCCACCTTCGATGCCTAATCCGTGATAACTATCTGGGGAAGAGCGACAATCCTTGTCGTAGCATGATTTGTAAATCCAATCGACACCTAGCTCGTCGCAAACTTTTCCAATTCTTTCAGCCATCATAAACGCGTGATCGCGATCCTCGATCGCACAGGGACCACCAATTAATACAAGCTTGCCCCCACCGCCAATTTTAACCCGCTTTACACTTCCGTATCCGACTGTAATGATTTTTGACGTAGTGGTCATGCGTAGGCCTTTCAACAAACCCTAATTTTGGAAGATGATCCCACTATATCTTGATTTGAAGAAGCGCTTTGGTATTTCAGCCTAAGTTGGCTATCCAAGTTTGTACAAGAACTCCCTAAAATTACCGTCAAAGGGCTTGAATAGGGGGATGCGGCCCGTAGGGTAACGGGAGTACCACTCACACTGATCGGAAAAAATCTCCTGGGCATTAAGCAAATCGCTTGGAAATTCTTGAATTGAAGTTCTGCTACCGTCAGGAAGTATTTTTGATTCTCTATTACAGTGATAGAAAAAGCCTCCTGAATTTAAATGTGCTCCGATCCAAGAATAGTATTCTTGGATCGTGTTTAAATTCATTTCAGAGAAGCTGGCAATGTTCATAACAAGGTCAAATTTTGAATCCGCCAAGCATTCTTTGTTACTTGCATAATTGAAATCTATACCTAACTCTTGAGACTTTGACAGGTCTTGAAGGTTATGGTCTAAATTTGGGAAAAGCTTGTTTGTCATTAAGGAATCAAAAAATAGATTTTCACCTAGATTAAGAAAAGTGATACTTGATGATGGATAAAGTGACTTTAAGATTTGGCCAAAATTTCCCCATCCGTCTCCAATAATACAAATTTGCTTCTTCTCGAAATCAAGAAACTGAGAGAGTTTAGCTTCGATAATAAAGTGCTTAACTACATCGAAATCTAACAATCGCCCTATTGAGTGTAATTTTCTACTAAAAGTTAGTAACTTCCGAATGCTGACACCATTTAATTTTCCTAAAAAATAAAGTTGTGACTGTAGAACCAAATACTTAATACGATTAAGTTGACTAAACTTTAAATAACTAGCTAGCCCCTCTATTTTCACTTCATACCCATACTCGCTTTGCAATACATAACTTTGGGATAGATATTTTGCCCAATGACTTGATACTCCGACGTCTTTTGTTATCGACCCACTCTTAGAATTTTTCCAAAAATCTTGAAACAATTTGTAGCTGGTCTCGTCAAGGGGAGATGGCGTGATTCTGATCGCTTTCATACCTTAAATGATATTACATAATCTCACTTTTTCATTAGTTACAAATCCTCATTGACCATTAGATTTAGGGAGTTTGCAATTGAATGTCTTACTGAAGGTTGCTTCATTATTTAGGTAATGTTATCAGTTGATAAGTCAGCAAAGTGTTATTATCTACTGTGCAAAAGATTTTGATTACCGGCGGGTCCGGGATGCTTGGGTCCTCCATAATTTCGTATCTCAAGAATCAAAGTGTCCTTATTTTAAATCCGACGAGACAAGAATTGAATCTCGAAAATTGGACGGATACTTTGCAATATCTTGAACATCACCAACCAGATTTAATTTATCATTGTGCCGCGAAAGTTGCAGGAATTAAGTCGAATATGGAAGGTGGCTCTACTTTCCTCACAGTCAATTCGAACATTGACCATAATCTACTTTTCGCAGCTCGAGCGGTTAAAACTTCTAAGCTTTTTTATATCGCGAGTTCATGCATGTATCCAGCAAATCAAGATTATGCACTTTCAGAATCGGATTTGCTTATGGGTAAGTTGGAGCCAACTAACGAGAGTTACGCACTTGCTAAAATTCTTGGAACAAAACTCACTCAGGGAATTGCAGAGCAAGACAATTTGAATTGGGTTTCAATAATCTCCTCAAATCTATTCGGGCCGGGAGATAATTTCGCCCCTGAGTCCAGCCACTTGCTTGCTTCAATCATTCAAAAAATTGATACGGCCATGCGAAGAGGAGATGAATCGATTGAAGTTTGGGGAACCGGAAAGGTAAGGCGTGAATTCACTTACGTTAAGGATCTTGCACGTTGGCTAGTTGAAATAGGAATTGCAGATGTTTCATTGCCTAAGATCTTGAATGTGGGAAGAGGGGAAGACCTTACAGTTGATGAGTGGTACGAACTAGCCATGGCAACATTTGGAGTGAAATTTAGCTTATCCCACAATTTAAGCCAGCCTGATGGGAATACTAGAAAACTGATGGACTCGTCTGTGGCTCGAAACTATGGGTGGAAAGCAGAAACTCAATTAGAATTATCTCTTAGGGAAACTATAGATTGGTATCGAAATGCAACCTCAGACTGAAAAGTCAGCCTACCCCTTGGCTTCAACCACATGGGGAGCGGAAGAAGTTGATGCGGTCCAAGAAGTCCTAAAATCAGGTCAGTTCACTATGGGTAAGTATGTCCATGCGTTTGAAAAAGAATTTGCTAAATATATTGGTGTCAAGCATGCAGTAATGGTTAACAGTGGTTCTTCAGCAAATTTAATTATGCTTGATGGGTTGAAATATAGAAATTCTCCGCTTCTGAAAAGTGGAGATGAAGTAATTGTTCCTGCCGTGTCATGGAGCACTACTTTTTACCCAGTCTCACAAATTGGCCTAACTTTAAGATTTGTAGATATTGATCCATCCACATTAAATATCGACGTCACTCAAATTGAGAAAGCCATTACAGATAAAACTCGAGCGATATTCGCAGTGAATCTGCTGGGCAATCCTTGTGCATTTGACGAACTTAGGGAAATTTGCGATAAATATGATCTGCTACTGATTGAAGATAATTGTGAATCACTTGGCGCTGAATTTAAGGGGGAAAAGACCGGATCGATTGGCATGTGTGCCAGTCACTCCTTCTTCTTTAGTCATCACATGTGCACGATGGAGGGAGGCATGGTTACAACGAATGACACAGAACTATATGAGGCTATGTACTCTTTACGAGCGCATGGGTGGATTCGTGGTTTGCCACCGAAAAACTCTGTAAGTGATCATTCAAGTGATCCATGGGTTGACCAATTCAAATTTGTCCTTCCGGGTTATAACTTCCGTCCCTTAGAGATTGAGGCAGCCGCAGGATTGGTGCAGCTAAAAAAGCTCCCTGGGTTTATTTCAGCTCGGCGAGAAAACGCGGAATATTTCTTAAGTAGGGCCATCGCTTTCCCTCAAATTAGAATTCAAGAAGAAATCGGCCAGTCGTCCTGGTTTGGATTTGCGATTACACTACGGGGCAGCCTCTTGGGACATCGAAAAGAGCTGATTCAATTTCTTTCAGAAAAGGGAATTGAAACTCGGCCTATCGTCGCAGGCAACTTCCTAAATAATCCGGTGATTTCATTGTTGGAACACAGTTCTGTGGATCAGATGGAATCGGCAGAAATTGTAGACAAAGAAGGATTTTTTATCGGTAATCATCACTACCACCTCAAATCCGAGTTAGATTTCTTTTTTGAGGCTATTAAGAATTTTATAGAAAATTTGGAGGCCTGTTAGATGCGTAAGGTTGCTTTCATTACTGGAATAACAGGTCAAGATGGTTCTTATTTAGCCGAATTACTATTAAGCAAAGATTATGAAGTGCACGGGCTTATCCGGAGGTCATCAACATTTAATACAAGTCGAATCGATCACATTTTTCAAGATCCTCATGAGATTAATAAGAAATTAATACTCCACTACGGTGACTTGATTGACGGTGTCGGACTTACAAATTTGATTCGCGAAATTCAACCTCATGAAGTTTATAACCTTGGTGCTCAATCGCATGTTCAGGTTTCCTTCTCCATGCCTCAATACACGGGTCAGGTAGATGCGGTCGGGGCTGTTGGATTATTGGAGTCCATCCGTTCAGCAAATATCGACACTCGTTTTTACCAGGCAAGCACATCGGAATTATTTGGATCAACGCCACCACCGCAAAACGAAAAAAGTGAATTTAGGCCTCGTAGTCCATATGCTGCAGCAAAGTTAATGGCTTACTGGTGCACTGTAAATTACAGAGAGGGCTATGGCCTCCACGCCAGCAATGGCATACTTTTCAATCATGAGTCACCTCGGCGTGGTGAGACTTTCGTAACGAGAAAGATTTCTAGAGCAGTTGCTCGAATCGCAGATGGCAGTCCGGAAAAACTTTATCTTGGTAATCTGGATGCAATACGTGATTGGGGATATGCAAAAGAATATGTTGAATCTATGTGGCTAATGCTTCAAAAAGATAAGCCATCTGACTACGTTGTCGCTACCGGTATCGGAGCCAGCGTAAAAGAATTTGCGCAGGCTGCGTTTTCCCATGTGGGCCTGAATTGGGAAGATCACGTAACTCTTGATACAAAATATCTTCGTCCAACTGAAGTTGATGCGCTAATTGGAGACCCTAGCAAAGCTAATGTCGAATTAGGTTGGAGCGCAACAACAAAGTGGCAAGATTTGGCAAAGCTTATGGTTGATTCTGATGTCGCCTCACTCAAGAAACTTTGAGTGGTTTGGCTTCAATAATCGAGCAATCAAATTTCCAAGGGCACTGAATATAGATATGTCGGGCTGGCTTATATTTCTAAAAATTTGCAAATCACTCAGCTGATAAAATAATAATTGACCTAACGTACTCTAGCATTGCATTGTGGAAATGGATGTAACAAACAATTTTGATGTAAGACCACGATATCTTGTTTTTGGCGCATCTGGGTTTCTTGGTTCAAGAATCTTTGAATTCCTCTCAGATGGCTACGACACTTTTGGTACCTTTCACAATTCCACTATGACACAAACAGGCAAAATGCGAAAAGTTAATTTATCCAAAGAAATCGAATTGAGGGAGATTATTGAGAAAATTAATCCAAACTTTATTATTAATTGTAGCGGTTTAACCAATATTGAAAAATGTGAATTACTTCCGGAAGCGAGCTGGAAACTGAATTCAGAAGTCCCATTTAGGCTCGCTAAGTTAGCTTCAGATTTAGATATTCGGTTTATTCACATCAGCACTGACCATTTTGGATCTCCGCAAAACACTCCGAGAAGCGAAATAGACATTTCATATGGAATTAATCAATATGGATTTACGAAAATTATGGGAGAGAAACTAGTTTTATTGGAAAATCCAAAATCTCTTATTTTACGGACAAACTTTTTTGGGAACTCAATAGGAAAAAATGAATCTCTCTTAAATTTTGCTATGTCTCGCATACGGAAAGGAATTCAAATTGATGGTTTCGACGATGTAATTTTCTCTCCTGTCGGAATTGGGCAAATCTGCAAGTTCTTAACGTCACACAATATTGCCAATGCGACAGGAATTTTGAATTTTGCTAGCGATAAGCCCATCTCCAAATATGACTTCATGATTCTGGTTGCAAAAGCCATGGGAAGGCCGAAGGCGGATATCGCTCGGTCCAGTATCGAGTCATCAAATCTGACCGTGAAAAGACCAAATTACCTTGCGCTCAACCCCTCCCGATTGTTTCAAGAATTAGATTTCAGCTTACCTGGAATTGAAGAAATGATAGATAAAGAGATTAACAGGGTTGTTTAGAGTATTCTCCAGACTTAACCAAATTGGCGTGGAAGAGGAAAACGTGTCATTTTTAAAGGATAAAGTAGTGCTCGTCACTGGCGGAACTGGTTCATTTGGAAAAGCCTTCGTTACCAAAGTCTTGCAAGATGATGAAGTTTCAAAGATTATTGTGTTTAGTCGTGATGAATTGAAGCAATTCGAGATGGCGGAGAAAATCAACTCACCAAAGTTGCGCTACTTTCTTGGCGATGTTCGAGACTACCAAAGATTGCTTCGAGCTACTGATGGTGTCGATTTAATTGTTCACGCAGCTGCCATGAAGCAAATCCCTGCCTCTGAGTACAATCCTATGGAAGCAATCAAAACCAATGTTCTAGGTGCAGAAAATATTGTTAATGCCGCAATTGAGAATGGCATTCAACGTGTTGTTGCTTTGAGTACAGATAAGGCTGCGAATCCAGCCAATCTGTACGGAGCCACCAAGTTGTGCTCCGATAAATTAATGGTCGCAGGTAATGTTCTTGCTGGTTCAAGAGACACACGCTTTTCCGCAGTGAGATACGGCAATGTTCTCGGTTCTCGGGGAAGTGTGATTCCATTTTTCCTAGATCGAGCAAAGTCTGGTTCAATTCCAATTACTGATGAGCGAATGACACGATTCTGGCTGACAATCCAAGAAGGTGTTCAGTTTGTACTCGATAGTTTTGAGCGAATGCATGGTGGAGAAATTTTTGTTCCAAAAATTCCCAGCTTTAAAGTAACTGATGTAGCCAAAGTAGTATGTCCGGAAATACCCACGGAGATTATTGGTATCCGTCCTGGGGAGAAGTTACATGAAGTGATGATTACCGAAGATGATTCACACAACACTTATGAGTTTGAAAAATACTATGCAATTATATCGCCTGCTCTTGTGCAATCCGGGATATATAACAGTATAGGAAAGAAAGTTGAAGAGGGATTCAGATTCTCTAGTGACAATAACAAGGTATGGCATACAGACGAGAGCTTCCTTAAGCTTTTGAAGGATAATGGAATAATTAATTGATTCCCTACGGAAAGCATAATATAACTTGGGGGGACGTCTTAAGAGTTCTCTGGCAAGTTCGCTTTCGATCCCTCACGCAGGGAAAACAAATTGAGATTTTTGAAAAACAAGTAGCTAATTATGTTGGTGCTAATTATGCTGTTGCTGTTTCGAGTGCAACTGCTGGGCTTCACTTAGCAGCAATTGCATTACATCTGGCGCAGGATTCGAAAGTGCTCACATCACCTATTTCATTTGTGGCTTCCTCCAATTCTCTACTATATGCCGGTTACAAACCTGAATTTATTGATATTGATAACAAAACTCTCAACATAAATATTGATCTCGTTGAATCAAGAGTTCTTAATGACAGCAAAATCCGAGCAATTCTCCCAGTACATTTTGCTGGGCTAGCCTGTGATATGGAAAGAATTCACGAGATCGCTACGAGACACGATCTTCGGGTGATAGAAGATGCTGCGCATGCCCTGGGGGCATCCTATGAAAACGGGAAAAAAGTTGGCTCATGCTATTACTCCGACATGACTGTGCTTTCTTTTCACCCCGTTAAATCCATCACCACTGGTGAAGGTGGCATGATCACCACCAATGACTACAACCTATATAAATGTTTACTTCGCCTTAGAAGTCATGGGATCAATAAGTTAGATGATGGGTTTCAAAACCCGATTTTGTCTAGAACGGCAAATTTAGTGAACCCTTGGTACTACGAAATGATTGAACTAGGATTTAATTACAGAATGACTGAAATTCAAGCAGTTCTAGGTACAAGCCAACTCAAGCGTCTTGATAAATTCATGTCTCGGAGACTGAATCGAGTTAAGAAATATGTAACATTATTCCACGCCTTTAAAGACTTAAGGCCAGCCCAAAGTTGCGAGTTCACCAATAGTGCAAATCACATTTTTCCCGTAAGAATTGATTTTGCGACTCTTGGAATTTCAAGAGCAGAACTTATGGCCTCCCTTCGTCTAAAAGGAGTTGGTACCCAAGTTCATTATATTCCTATACCGTTACAGCCTTACTATCAGTCACTTGGTTATGAATTGAAAGAAATACCAGAAGCTCTTTCATACTACGAAGAGGCCTTGACCTTACCTCTTTTCCCGGATTTAAAGCACTCAGAGCAGAAAAGGGTTGTAGCGGAGCTTTCAAGGTTACTTCACGACAGATGATGGGTGCAGAATTTATAGATTCTCTCGATCTCATGATTTTTGACTTAGACGGAACTTTAATCGATTCGTACAGCCAAATTGAAACAGCGATGAATATTGCCCGAAAAACTTTAGGATATTCAGAGTCCCCGATAGGGCAGATTTTCGAAAACCTTGGGTTACCCGTAAATCACCTCTTCAGCGACTTGACTATAAGCTCAAAGCGTCAGGAAGAACTCATTGCAGAATTTAGAATGAGACTGTACGAGAGTATTAACCTAGAAAACAAATGTTTTCCCCACGTAGAGTTGTTACTTCACAAGATTCGTGAATCGGGGATTAAAGTAGCTATCGCAACTGGTAAGTCCACGAATATGGCAAGCAAAGTGATAAAAAATTCAGCACTTTATGGAAGTATCGACTTTATACAGGGCACTGATGGATTTTTACCGAAACCAAATCCCGAAGTTATCGATAGATGCCTTAAAGAATTTCCTGGATTAAGAGCTGTGATGATCGGAGATCGGACGGAAGATATGATCGCCGCTAATAATGCTGGAATTCCTTCTATAGGTATCGCACAATCCGCGCATTCAGAGGCGACACTTCGAAGTGGAGGTGGAGTGCTTACATTTAAGAATGTATCCGGCCTTTACGAATGGATTACACACTAAATTTGTTTTCCATTTCATTTTCAATTTTCTTAATAAGTGAATTAATGTCAAATTCCACTAAAATCTTATTTGACACCTCAGGGATTTCCCAACCAACGATTCCAGCAGCGATAAAGGCTGATCTCACTCCTAATTCTTTAGCCAAAACAGCAGGCGATGAAAAAGGAATGGCCAAAACAAAATCAGACTCACCCACGACCTTATAGAGATTTGATGTTGGTGAAATCAAGTCTACACATCTATGTTTTGACAATTCATTAATTTTCGAAATATAAGTTTCCGAATGCACTTTCGAATATCTACGCTTAGGCTTAATTCTCAATCGGAATTTTCCTGGAAAGCTTCTATCTAAAGCCACTGTTAAAGACATCAGATTATCCAAAACAGCAATTGTATTTCTCTCGGAATAAAGGCCATTCCCGGACCTAAATGGCGTAACATCGAAGTAAGTCAAAATGAAGTTACTGGTGCTTTTGCTTGCAGATACTTTCTCCTGGAATAAAATAGAACCAAGTGCCAGGACGTTTTGAATACCCTCAGACTCTAGGAATCTGATGTCATCTTCGTCCCAAACCCAATGCTCATCTATATTTGCTTTAATGTTATCAAAGTCTATTTTTTCTCGAATTGAATCCTCGAGCGCATAAATTGGTCTCGAATTTGTTGAATACCAGAGCATAATTTTTCGGTTTTCCGGCGCCATTCTAAAAATTAATGGAACGCTAGTAAGAGATGATTGAGTGGTAATAAATGTAGTTTTGTTTGAATTAAGCGCTAGGTAAATTGAATAGACAGATTTGTCAAATATTTCACGCTTCAAATCTCGAATGCTGAAAATACTATTCTTATCGATTTTGTCCATTTCATTTTTAATACATTTGTAAATTGATACATAATGTTTTTTCCTCAATACTGCAGTCAATAGATAAAATGCCGCATCAAATGTAAATTCGGGATATGCGTTCCATATAGTTTTTAGGCTTCTCACTTCAATAATTGGCTTTGAAAGATTTACTCTTGAGGTAAACCTGTCTTCTTCAAAAAAACTAATAACATCTTTAGGGCTGGAGTTATGAAATGCTTGTTCATAACTCAAAGAAAATATCATGGCAGTGGGCTGAATCGTCCGTTTTCTGAATAAGCCAATGAATATGATAAGAACCACAACTGTTTTGAAAACCGTCAATTTTGATACTTGCGAGAGACATTTAATGATTTTCCTAAGCTGATCTTGATCATAAGGCAAAGACATGACATCCATCCTCATTCTCACGATAAAACAGTCCGGTAAGGAGCTGTGGGCCCAGACGGGCTCGAACCGTCGACCCACGGATTAAAAGTCCGTTGCTCTACCGACTGAGCTATAGGCCCCACTTGCGAAGTCCAAATCTTAACGGAAAACTTTGTTTGAGATGACACACATTCACCTACCTTGAGCAGCCTTCTGAAGCCTTTCAAGAATTGCTACTCCTAATCCCTCTCTTTGTGGTGGATCGACAACTAATGCCATATAGCCCTCTCGATCTGCTTCCCTAAAGGTGGAGTAAAGAACCCGTGCAAATTCCTCAATAGTTGCTGGTGATCCAAGCCGAACCATGCCACTCGGAGTTTCGATTCCCAACAATGCTAAATACCCAGCCCCAATAATTGAATATCCACCTAAAATCACTTTGCATTTCGGTGCATAATGCTTTTCAAATGACCCACTGAACTTGATTCTAGATGGGTTTGCTTTCTCAACGTCAATCATGCCCAGAATAGATTCAATATTTGCTTCTGTAATGAAGCCAGACCTTAGAATAACTGGACCACTACGAGAGCAATCAATAATTGTGGACTCAATCCCAATTACAGACCTACCTCCATCCAACACTATGTCAGTACCAGCGAGATATTCACCCAATTCTTCATGCACATCTGCACTGGATGTTGGAGAAACCTGCCCAAATCGATTTGCGCTTGGCGCGGCAATTGCAGAGTCAGATATCTCTTCAAATTCTTGGATCAAAGCTAGCGCTATTGGATTGTTTGGCACTCGAAGTCCAACCGTATCTTGTCCTCCGGTAATAAAATTCTTTACAATGTTTGTTCGCTTCAAAATTAAAGTCATAGGCCCCGGCCAAAATGCACGTGCCAGATCATTTGCATAGTCTGGAATTTCTCGCGCCCACTTTTCCACCTGATTGATTGAAGAAATATGAACAATTAGCGGGTGGTCTGATGGTCTTCCTTTTACCTCATAAATTCTTTTCACTGCTTCAGGATTTCTAGCATCAGCCCCTAGCCCATAAACAGTCTCTGTTGGAAAAGCCACGAGATGTCCAGCCTCTAAGGCTGCGGAGGCTTCACGAATAGTTTCTGCCGTGCAGTTAGAAAAGAATTGAGAGTTGGTCATTAGATTGCTAATTATCCCCTAACTTAGGGAAAGATAAAGCCATGAAGTCAAATCAGCCAGCGAAAGTGATGCAGATAATTGCCCGCATGAACGTGGGTGGGCCAGCGGTCTTGGTAGCCGATCTCATGCGAAACCTAGATTCATCCAAGTTTGAAACAAGGTTGATAACGGGATTCTGCGACGAAAATGAGTCTGACTACTTGGATGAGGTCGCAACAGACATTAAAGCCATTCGAATTCCAGGTTTTGGTAGATCGATTTCTATCGGAAACGACCTGAAAGTATTTTTTCTCTTGATGATAGAAATTAAACGGTTTAGACCAAATGTAGTTCACACCCACACAGCCAAAGCTGGAGTTTTAGGTCGTGTGGCAGCTTTTCTTGCCAGGCCGAGCGCTAAACGCATTCATACTTTCCATGGCCATCTACTGCATGGATATTTTGGTTCTAGAAAAGTTCAAATTCTAGTTTTTCTTGAAAAAACGCTTGGGCTAATAACTTATAAGTTTGTAGCTATTGGCAATGTAGTTAAGGCTGATTTGGTGAAAGCAAGAATTGCCAAAGATCGGAAGTTTGAAGTCATTTATCCCGGGTTGCCGAATCTAGATCTCTATCCAAAGTTAGAGGCAAGAAAGACTCTTGGATTAGATTCTAAGAAGATCTATGCCGTTTACGTAGGACGTTTAACTCAGATTAAACGTCCTGACCGGCTACTCGAATTAGGACGTTCACTCAAAGCAAGCCATCCAACAGCGCACCTCATTATTGCCGGTGCTGGCGAATTACTTGAAGATTTAAGAGCGAAATCTGAAAGAGAATCTCTGCCTATCACATTCTTGGGGTGGCGAAATGATATTGGCATGATTCTGAGTGCATCAGATATCGCAGTCCTTTGCAGCGATAACGAGGGAATACCTTTAACACTTATTCAGGCTTCACAGGCTGGACTACCGATAGTTAGCACCAATGTGGGATCAGTAAGTGACATTGTGCTCGATGGGGTTACTGGCCTACTCACTGAAGTCTCTGGGAAGGCGGTAATTCAAGGAGTTTCCAAACTAATTGATGATCCTGGTCTTAGGGCTCGGCTGGGAGAATCTGGGCAGAAGCGCGCAAAGGATTTTTTCTCTTCTCAAGCAATGGTGGATAGTTATGAAAAGTTGTATTCACAATCTCTTTGAACCACATTCTTGGTTAAATCACAGTTACCGGTGGATACTTAGAGCATGAAACTAACAAAACTTCGCACAATCACATCCCTATTCACCGTCGCTACAGTCGCAGGCGTTGTGGCACTTGCGATCCCAGCCAATGGTGCAGGCACCACAGATAACCGATTCATCACCGTCACAGGTGTTGGCACAATCTCTGTTGTCCCTGACGCAGTTCGCTTTAACGCAACAGTTTCAGCTCTTGCCTCAACAAATGCGGCTGCCCTTTCATCTGCCAGCAAATCAGCTACTGCTGTGCGCGCAGCGCTTAAGGATGCCGGAATTGCAAGTAAAGATATCCGCTCTGCAAATATCTCTGTCTATCCTGAATACAACTGGACCCAAGAGGCTGGCACAAAGATCACTGGTTACAGAGCGTCACAATCATTTGATGTTCTAGTCCGCACCGCATCAAAGGCGGGCACCATCATCGAAGCAGTTGTCACAGCAGGTGGGGACAACGTCCAACTTGGTGGAGTAGTACCAACAACTCTTAATCCATCTCTTGCCACAGAAGATGCACGTGCAGCAGCAGTAGCTAATGCCAAATCAAAAGCATCTTCTTATGCAAAACTTCTTGGCACATCAATAGGCAAAGTCCTATCACTTGAAGAGCAATCTTCACCTGTCTACTCATCACCATTCCCAATGGCAAAAGCAGAAGCAGACTCAGCAGTTCAGATTGATCTGGGCGAGCAAGATGTCACAGTGACAATTACTGTTCGTTGGGCTCTTAACTAAGCCAGTAAATACCTATAAACAAGAAAGCCGCTACCCCTCATCCGAAGGGATAGCGGCTTTTTTGTGCTTAATTATCTGGTTTGGTCGCTTGGTTAATCACGGGTAAGATTGCGAAGCCTTAGAACGTCCCCATCGTCTAGGGGCCTAGGACATCGCCCTTTCACGGCGGTAACACGGGTTCGAATCCCGTTGGGGGCACGCAGTACCAGTTTTAAAGAAGTAAAGGC
>Ga0214917_10002145_pt1 | contig 24523 bp, 21 predicted proteins | sample LL_1208_BB_MetaG_FD_177983 | JGI IMG/M metagenome (GOLD analysis project Ga0214917, IMG submission 177983) | Freshwater microbial communities from Lake Lanier, Atlanta, Georgia, United States - LL_1208_BB | ecosystem: Environmental > Aquatic > Freshwater > Lake | place: USA: Georgia | collected...
GTACATACAAACGGGCTTTCCCCAGTGTGTGTCCGTTGGTGAACATTGTACCCATTCAGATCTGCAAATCCCCGACCACACTTAACACCATCGGATGTCATATGTTCACAGAAATATAGCCGCTCACCAGTGTGCGTCCGTCTGTGTCGGGCGCAAGCGCCAGACTGTATAAACGATCTCTGACACGTACCGCCGTCAGGCAATAGAAACCCACATACATGTGAACGTTGGCCAGTGTGTGTTTGCCTGTGCATTACGCAATGTTGAGACCGTTGAAACGCCTGCTGACACGGGCCATCCGGTAGTAGCATTTCACAAATATGTGGTCTCTCGTTTGTGTGCGTTCGCTGGTGCGACGCGCAGGAACTAGACGTTGCAAACGCCTCGGAGCATTCGCTACCATCCGGCAGTTGAAAACAACAGACATAGGGGCGCTCGCCCGTGTGTGTCCGAAGATGATTGCGAAAATTGCTTCTATGCTCCGCCACATGTGCGCACGAGCCCCACCCGCACGGGCGGCCGGCAGCCCAGCTGGCAACGTGAGCGAATTCGACGTGCGCGTACAGGTCCGCCGGCGCGGCGCACGCCTCCTCGCAGATTCCACAGACAGTGACGGGCTCGACCGTGCGCTTTACGCGCTTAGCCGGACGTTCGTTCTCTGGGCAGTCGGGTCGCTTGCGCTTGGAGCTCATTTGGAAATTGAACCTATTATTAATTTAATTTTAAAACACGTCATATTTGGAAACTAACATTATGATTCCGCCGACGCACAGTTATTCGGTGGCGCTGGCGCTGGCGTGGATCACGTATCTGTGGCACTGGAACGCGCAGAACCTGTCGCAGATTCTGGACGATGGCAGCTTGTGGGTGGGCAACATTGCTAGCGCGTGGGACAACACGACGCTGCGCGCGCACGGCATCACGCACATTGTCAGCATCACGCAGTTTGGCGATGCTGCAAAGTTTCATCCTGACGAGTTTGCCTATCATGTGGTGGATCTGCAGGACGAGCCGGACGCAGACATCCGCAGCACGCTGGCTGACGGGGTGGAGTACATCCGACGCGCCATCGATGGCGGCCACCGCGTTCTGGTCCACTGCAACCAGGGCCGATCGCGGTCCGTCACCATGGCTGCCGCGTTTCTGGCGACGTGTCGTGGCATGACGCCAGGGGAAGCTTTGGTGTTTATCCGGTCCAAGCGCGCCGAGGCCTGCCCGAACCCGGGTTTCATCGGGCAGCTGCACGCGTACGCCGGCGCGCCCGCTAGCCATGATGGATGATGTGATGGATGATGTGATGTGATGTGATACAAGAGTAATCATATATCTCTCGTTGCTACGCCACCATTCATTATATATCCAATATCAATCATATATCACATTCCAGTGTTATGTATAATATAATATCAATCAAACAGCACAAAATCATCCGACGGTTCGTGGAGGACCAGATCAATTGCCATTGGGTTGTCCACCACCATTGAATCATCGACGTCCGAATCCAATAGAAGATTGATGTCACAGTCATCATCATCATCATCAGCATCATCATCAGCATCGCCAGCATCGCCAGCATCGCCAGCATCGCCATTATCGCCATTATCGCCATTATCGCCATTATCGCCATCATCGCCATCATCAGCATCGATATCAACATCAACATCAACATCAACATGATCGCTGATATCAACATCATGAACAAGATTGCCAACATCGACATGAACATCGCCAGCATGATCATCATCGGCAACCGGCGGAGCGGCGCGCCGCAGGCTGCTGCGATACTCGAGGTAGACGCGCGGAACGACAGCAGTAACCGGGCGCGCTGCTGGCACCTGTGGCACAATGAGCCTGGGAATGTTGGTGTGGTCGCACTGGAACCGCGCATAGACATCGGCACGCTCCGGCGGAAACGGCACAGACAGCAGCTCGCACAGCTCGCCCGCGATGTCCTGGATGCATGTGCGGTTGCTCATGGCTGCCCGCAGCTTGTCAAGCAGCGTCCCGTGAAAATCGTCGTACCCGCCGGCCAGTTCAATCTGGTTCAGCAGCTCAAACTCAAACACCTGCGGCGCCGACAGCGCCATGTGCTTAATGATGCTGTGGTGCATCCCGTCGCGGAAGCGGCCAGACTGCTGCGCAAACATGTGCTTGATGCGCGCCTGCGGGCTCGGGATCCACAGCACGCCCGTTTGCCGCTGGACGATGGCCGAGTCGATCCACTCGGTGAACGTTGTGTGCAGCGCCCACGTGTTGGCCAGCGACTGCAGAAACACGTTGTCCGATTGCATCGTGCGCTTCCAGCGGCGGCCGAGGCACCGGCACACGGATGGCAGGCCGCCGCCGAGGCTGGCCATCGAAACGCGCACCGTCCTCCGCGCGTCCAAGACGTGCGGGATCATGTCGTCCAGCAGCTTCAGGACGCCACCGGGGCCTGCTACGCACAGCGAAATATCGTTGATGCGCACGATGTAGTCGCACGTCTGCGGCGTGTACAACAGGCGCACATGGATGATAGCGCCCGCGCCTGCGCCCGTGCCGACGTGAAAGACCAGATGCCAGATCAGCAGTTCGCGAATGTGCTGCATGTGCCGGGCCAGGCCGGGACGCTGCTCGTCGGCGGCGGCATTCTGGAACGCGTGTGCATACCGTCTGGCTATCGCAGCCATACGGATCTCCCGGTACGCTTGCAGCGTGGCCTGGACTGACCGGCTGATCTCGCGCCGATTGGCGGCCCGATGCTGCAGATAGTCAATCAGCTGCTGGGCTATTCCGGCCTTGTAGAACTCGAGAATCTGGTACAGCTCCGACTCGCGCTCCACGCCAGCAGGCTCGCAAAAGTGCTCGGCTGCCTGAATACCCAGGTGGCTCTCGATGCCGGCCACGGTTGATGCGCGGCGCTGACGCTGGAGATTAACAATCTCGGCCATGACCGCGCCCTGGGTTGACCGAAGTCCCATGGCGCGCATCAGACTGTCAAACTCGGGCTGATTGGCCACCCAGTCGTAGAATCCCTGCAGGCTGGACGAGTACAGCTCGCGCGCGGCCGAGGCCAGCACTACCTTGCTGCGGTCCGACAGCAGGTTCAGCAACGCGGCTCGCGCTTGCGCGGTGGCGCGCACGCTCGCGTCCATGGCGGGATGGAATAGCAGCGAGTTGAGATCGTCTGCGTTGCACCAGATAGGTCGTGGCGATGCATCGCGCACCGTGTGCGGGTTCAGGTTGCGAAAGTTGACGCGCAGCAGGACCGACAGGTTTCTCACGTCAAACCCGTATCCGTCCGTGTTGCGCCAGAACATCGAAACCGGCACCTGGTGCATCGGGACTGGCGAGGTGATGAGCTCGCCGGCGTCGTTTCGAAGCACGAATAGGGGCGCGAGATCATGCGAGTTTCGGCAACGTGGTAAAACTGCGGTTGGTTTTTCAAACAGATAGGCAGTGCGTCCGCTAGACATACGCACTTTTTCCTCGCAAACTTTACTTATATTTGTCGACCCAAATAAAAAACATCAATTTCACCGGCGCATTTTACAGCATGACATCGCTCTTTGACCCGCAGATGATCGCCGAAACTGTCCCGCCCGAGGTGATGTTTGCCATCTTGGGGAACCCCTCGCTGACGGAAAAAGAAAAGGCCAAGCAGCTCATCAACTATCTGGCCGAGCACGCGCCTGATCACATCAAAAGCGCGGCCCGCGCCGTGCGGGACGTGCCGAATGCAGTGTTTGACACGCTCCTGGTCGTCGGGTCTGGAGACACCACGTCGGCGGCAACATCCGACCGGGCCGAGGGGCAGGTGGCGTGCGTGGTGTGCACCGAGCGTCTTCCGGCCGTCATGCTGTGGCCCTGCCGACATGTTGCCTTTTGCTTCGAGTGCTCGCGCTCGATGCGAGATCGCGCGAGTGCGCAGGTGGTTTGTCCTCTTTGCCGCGCGCAGGCGACCGAGTTTATTGATGTCAAGTTGCCGTAATCGTGTGTGTTTATTTCCATTGACACAACAGCAAGATCGTATTATCGCCAACAGCACTGCCATCGCCATCATCATCATCGCCATCATCACCATCATCACCATCATCATCACCATCACCATCATCATCACCATCGCATCGAACTGCAAAGGGCGGAGGCACTTTTCGCGCGTCAAACGTGCAGCGACATGCGCTGACATGATCGGTGACGTCTCGTCCGTCGTCAATGACCCGCAACGGAGTCGGATACCCATCTTGGTCCAAGCTAACAATACACCAGCGGATCCAATTTCCCTCTTTTTCCGGCAACAGCGAAATGATCATCCGTTATCTTACATATCATATACACTTACTTCTTTTTATTAGATAAATAACTGGTGGTATTATTCTGTTTGATATTATTCCTTTGTTCTGTTTAGTTCCGTTATGTTTTATTCCGATTTGCTCCAGTTTATTTCGTTTTGTTCTGTTTTGTTCTGATTTGTTTTGTTCTGATTTGTTTTGTTCTCTGATTTTTTTGATTGTTCATTCTGTTTTTATTCATAGGATTGATTACCTTGATCATGACCGACACAACGTATCAACCAGCGATCCGCTGATCATGACCGACACAACGTATAGCGATCAACCAGCGCACTCAGTGCCGGCACGCGGTCTCGCCTTCCGGTCCACAAGACCAGGGCTTCATACAGCCCGCTCACAAGTGTCTCCTGCCCAAACGGCACAATGTTGCCCAGCTCCACAGCTTCGAGCGAAGCGGCCAGACGCAGGTGCCCCAGCGACATGCAAAGGTCGGGCAGAAGCGCAAAAAATCGCCTGTAATGCGTTTCTTTCTCCGGCTCGCCGTTGCTCCGGTAATTGATCGCTATGATGAACAGTATTCCAAAAAATTCTGGCTCGAGAAACTCGGCAGACCAGACTGCGGAGCGCCGACGATCCAGCTCAAGGTTGGCAAAAACGGGCTTGCCAAGCTTTTGGTTCACAAGATCGTGAATCTCCACTGCAAGGCGGCGAACCGCGCGCTGCTCAAAGTACGCGTTGATCCGGCGCTCGCCAGCCTCGTTCACCTGCAGAAAACTGCGCAAATAGTCTGTATACGACACTCGGCAGTGCGAGCATGGCAGCACCCACGCAAGCCGTATAAGGAACAAACAAAACACCAACGCATCGCGTTCACTCAATGCACGCGGCGCCGTGTCGTACTCGTGCGCGGCGCGATGGATGAAGCGCCACACCATAGGGCCCCAGATTCCAGGAATCATTCCGCCACCAGACGACGACATCTCTTATTATATATATAAGATACTGTGAGTTTATTTTCTTTGACACAATGTTGATCAAGTGTGTAAGGTTCTTTGACACAATGTAAGGATCAATGTTGTCTTCCCACTCTTTTTCTTGTCGTATATTTCGGTTCATTTACGTCTTTTTCCTTTTTATTTCCTCGCTTTCCCCTTTGCGCCCTTTTTCTTGTTGTTATTTTCCTTCCGCTGGCTCCGGCGCGTGCCTTTGGGCACGACTACATTTGATGGGACGTGCCGCGCCGTGTGCTTATGATTCGTTCCGTGCCGCGCTGGCTCACTGCGCGGCGGACGTAGGCGGTTCCGGTTGTGGTGCGTGCGGGGGGGTGTGTATGGTGGGCGGGGCGCGTGCACTACACGCTTACGTTTCAGGTCAGGCGTCCCATCGGTCGTGTCAGACACGTTGATGTCGGACCCTTTGACACCACCCATGTTCTTTGATGCCATGTCAGCCATGTCAGCCAAAAGTCGTCGTCCAGTCAACGACATTGCAAAGTCGCTCTTGACACGACCGACGAGCAAAAGATCATGCATGGCCCGGACAAACGGCACACGAAACCGCTCGGCACGTAAAACATCGTAAAAATCCGGTACAACCCCGCCCCTCCCCGGATGGATGTGGCGTGCTGCATCCGCAGGCGAATGTCCATCAAACCAATGTTTCAGAAACAGCAAAACACATTCCGGATTCCAGTGCCATGTCATAGTCACGTTTTGATAAAATGGCATGTTGTACTGGACTGTGAACATCCACATTGCATCAAAATGCACATACAACCAGTGGCGCGGTTCAGGGCGCACACCAAAGCACGCACGTGCAAACACAAATATGCGCTGAATCACATGAGGCTGTAAATACGCAAAGAATTGCCTCACATGAACAAGGCACAAGGCCAACGTCACAAGAATGTCGTGAGCCGAGTCGGATAAACCATTTGTGCTCTTCAGCGCGTTCGCCTTATCAAAACATCTTACGCAGCCCGATGTGCGAAACGCCATGATATGTTGTATGTGACGTCATTCGTTTTTTTCTCTTTTTATTTTGGGGTCTGATAGCTTGTCTTGCTGTCAATCCGGTAGCGGGCAAAACGGGATTCAAAATAAAAACTTGCGCAGAGAGAGATACAAAGCGAGAGAGCTAGAGCAAGCAATCGACCGAGAGAGTGACTGAGAGTGCGACTGAGAGTGCGAGAGAGAGCGATGGCGTATTGGTTTGTTTGTCGGTGGCTGGGTATGTTGATTTTTTGTATTGTTTTACTTGGTTTTTGGGCGATGATATTCGAGAAAAAAATTATTATACTACTTACTGTATGAAATGTCATTTGAACAGCTTTGTGACAGCTTCCAATCAATGCGGGCGGCTTCCTATCACTACAGCGGGCGACTGCACACACCAGACGGTCGCGTCGAGATTTTTGACGAATGGGATGATTTTACTGACAAGCTTCTGTCGGGCACCATGTCCCGGCGCGACTTGAAGCAGCTGACGGAGATTGAGATTGGACAAGCCGAGTGTGGCGCAATGTGGAATCATTTCCGCATAGCAAAAAAAATTGATCTCCAAAACGAACTGTCAATCTGCCGCCGGGCACTGCTGGAAAAAATTGACAATTGGGAACCAGAAGATCTGGATCGTTACAAACTGCAGGGTGACGTTGTGCTGGACGACATTTTGTCCGCCTACAGTTATTTTCGCCTGGGGCAATACGAGATCTTTAGCTTTCAGATCGACTCAACCACAACCTATAAATACATGTCAGTGATTGAGATGGGCCGGTCGTCGGCTGTCCGCCCGAGCGAGCGAACATATGCCAGGGGGCACAAGATAGCGAAATCGACATACATGTCGGAGGAAAACGTGGAGGAAGAGTCGTATAAATGCGTGGAAGACGATGGGCTTGTACATGAGGAAGATGAGCCCTGAATGCGTGGTTTCTGAATGCGTGGTCTTTGAATGCGTGGTCTCTAAATAATGCGTGGTCTCTGATTGGCCACTGAATGCGTGGTCTCTGAATGGCTACTGAATCCGTGGTCTCTGAATGGCCACTGAATCCGTGGTCTCTGAATCCGTGGTCTATTCTAAAAGTTCGTAGAGAAAATGCGAGCCGGGCTCCAGCCAGCGTGTGGCGGACGTCGACTGAACGAAGACGCGGTACTTGCCGTCGGCTGGGGGCGGGACTTTTGTTCCGCTGCCAACGTTGCAACCCAAGTGCGCTTTGGCCTCGGCGCCCGTGAACATGTCGCCCGTGGCCGTGTCCTGCAGCACAACCTCCTTCTTGTCGGAAATGACCTCTGGCTTGGTCATCTCGTAAAACCCGCGACCGGCACGAAAGGTAAAGCCTTGCTCAAGCGCAAAGTCGCGAATTGATATTTTGACATGGCCCACCAGCAGCGCCTGGAATCGCGCGGGTGGGACTGGCGTCAGCCCGGCTGCCGTTAGCGCACCCGCGCCCTCGGCAACTGCGTCGCCTGTCAGCTGCGCGAACATGCGTGCCTGCGTGTGCGTGAGCGCAGCTCGGCCGCACAGCTCGTCGCGGTACACGCGCACCTGCGCCGCGCCGCCGTTCACGTGCTGGCAGATGGCCAGCAGCATCTCGGTAATCTCGGAGAACTGGTTCAGCTTCAGATGCATGCCGTTGGTCTCCGTGGCTAGCGGCTGCCAGAATTTTGATTCGACTCTGGGTCTGTCCATGGCCTGCACGGCGTAGAAACGGAACCCCTGTCTCAGCAACTCGGCGGCCTCGACGTGCCAGTCGATCTTGTGCAGATTGCGGTCGGATTCCAGCGCGTGCGGCACGGCGTCGCCGATCATCACGACGGCGCGCTCGGCGCCTGGCGTCCAGGTGAACTTGGTGTGCGCCTCGCGCAGCACCAGCTCGTAGCACTCGGGAAAGTCGTCGCCGCCGGTAGGCTCAACCTCGTTCACAAAGCGTATCAGCGCGTCCGTGTCGGTGGTCAGGTCGATCGATTTGGTCACGTACACACACCCGTAATCGCCGTGCGCCAGGACGGCAAGCCGGATGCCAGGAGTCTTGTCGCGCAGCGTTGCCAGCAGCTGCACAATGTTACGCCGCACTTGTGTCAGGCATGGATACATGGACCCGGTTGTGTCAAACGTGATCAGGATTTCAATAGCCGTGCTCATGGTTCTCTGAATAATAAAAATGATATTTTTTTATTGGTTTTATTTTATCATCATTTTATTTTATCATCATTTTATTTTATTATCATTTTATTTTATCAATTGTTTTCATTGCTTTTAATCCGGATGTTTTTCTGCTGCGGTCTATCTCTCTGAGATAATGAAAAAAAAGATTTTTATTGTTTTTTTCATATCATATTAGTTTATTATATTATCAATCTTTTTCATTGCTTTCATCAACCTGGAGGTTTTTCTGCTGCAGAAGTTTGTCACGCCAGTTACGTTTTTTTGTATGCGTGCTGTGAGACTATAAATGCTCAACTCACTTTCCGCTGAACAGCGGGTTTGCCTGAACAAATTGGCGTTGGGCCACAACGTTGTTGTGCGCGCGCAGGCAGGGGCTGGGAAAACCACGGTTTTTCTGCACTCGGCAGCAGCCTGGCTCAGCTCCCGTCCGGACGCTTATGTTTTAATTGTGTGCTACAATGTCAACCTGCGCACGGCCACGGAGAAACGGCTCAGCCGTCTTGGCCTGCAAGACCGTGTGCACGCCAGCACAGTCCATTCGCTGGCAGGGAAACTCTTTGGAACCTGCATCGGCGACACTATGACCCTGCAGAAATACATGCGCGGAAGCTGCGCGCGCACGCTCCCGGCGCCGTACAGTCTGATTCTCATAGACGAGGCGCAGGACCTGACACCCTTGATGCTGAGCGTCATTAACGCGGTGGCCGAGCTAGCTCCGGTGCGCTTCATGGTTGTGGGCGACGCCCGCCAGGAAATCTACGGCTTCACGCACGAGTCGCGACTCGAGGTGTTGCTGCATCCGCAGGCGTGCCTGCGCGACAACGGGCTGCCGTGGAGCGAGTGCCGGCTGCTCGAGAGCTACCGCATCACGCCGCCAACGGCGCTGTTTCTGAACGAGATGCTCCGGCATCCGGACGAGGACGGCATCATCGGCGTCAACATGTCCAGCCAAGCTGTGCGGCCGCGATACATCATCGGCGACGCGCACACCGGCGACGGCATCGACCACGTCATCCACGAGATGCTGCAGCTGTACCGGCCGGACCAGATTGCAATCCTAGCGCCTAGCGTGACCGACACGGCCTACGGCTGCGCCCGGATCGCCGCCATGCTGTCGGAGCGCGTCATCGGCATCGCCATCTACACGACGCACAAACAGCGCGCCGAAGTGTCCGAGGAAATGCTGCAAGGAAAACTGGTCATCAGCACGTACCACGGCTTCAAGGGCGACGAGCGCGACTGCGTCATCGTGCTCGGCGTCGACGAGCGGCAGCAGCGGCGCGACGGATACCCGAGGCGCGGCGGGGTGCCCGTTGTGCGGACCGCCCTACACGTCGCGTGCACGCGGGCGCGCGAGCGGCTCGTTCTGTTCCACCAGCACGACGTGCCGGCGTACCCGAGCATCGACCTGCGGCGTCTGGGCCACTTTGCCGACATCACCGAGACCCGGCCGTATCGGCCCAGGCCTCTTGCGCCGCTCGCGTTTGGCATGATTGTGCGCAAGATGCGATGGATCACTGACTTTGCCTCTGAAGAAACCCTCGATCAGCTTGCGAATCTGCTCACCGTCGAGGGGCCCGAGCACATGGGCCCGCCCATCGGCGCGCGCCCGGCCAACGCCGTGCGCATGGGGCCTGGGCTGCTGGAAGACGTCTCGTGCTACTTTCCGATGGCCATTCTCTCGGCCGTCGAGCGCCATCGAGCGCGCCACCCGCGCCAAGCCTCGCACATGGAGCGCAATGTGGTCAGCGCCGTGCGCAACCCCAACGATCTCCCTCCACTATTCCGCGACGCGTACGCCAAGGCTGTGGCCCGTCAGGCGCCGGACGGCCCGCGCGGATGGCTGGTGCTCTCGGCGCTGTACAGCAACACCGTAACGCATCAGTTTCGACACGAGCTTCGGCAGCTGCGCCACTTCGACTGGGTGGGGGCGGCGGAGATTGATTACTTCCAACGGTGCGTGCAGACGCTGCTGTCGGCCACCCACAGGCACGAGCAGTGCGATTTTTTCGGTTGCGTGAAGCGCGAGTGCGCCGCCATGAAGACCCGGATCGAGGGGACGCTCACGTACTGCAGCGTGACTGGCGAAGATCGCTATATGTCGTGGCAGATTTCCTTTGCCACCGAGCCCACCGAGCATGACCTGCTCAGCGCCGCCGTGTCCATGTGGCTCTGCCACAGCCGATTCGGGCGCATCTTCTGCGTCCCGCGAAACACCGTGCATCGCGTCAGCGTCGAGTCCGACCAGGCGCTGTGCGCGTTTGTCAGCCATATTCTGGCGGTGAAACGCTCGCTGGAAATCCATGCTGCTGAGAATGAGAATATCAGCGATGACGACGCAGACATGAGCGTCCCGTTCAGCGAACTGATCTAACAGACACATATAACAGTTGTAAGTGTGCTTATTTGGTTCATTTGGTTCATTTGATTCAACTTTCTCATAGTTCTTTCCTTTCGTCATTTATTCGGTTCAGTCCATCCATTCACACACATTCAACGACATAATAGTCATATCTTTGATGGTCGGCGTTTGAAAACTGATCCAGGCAAACAGTGTTCTTCTGACCATCAGCGGCATCGAAAACCTGATCCAGGCAGATGTTCTTCTGACCGGACGCTTCCTGCCGGATAATCATGCTTTCCTTTGAATTTAAACCAAAGATTGCGCGATGCCAGACCGTGCGCAGACACCCAGCTACCGCACGCGCGCACGCGATAAAGACAGGCATTGTGTAGCAGAAAAAAATGATCAACACCATCATCAGTCCAAATGCGCCCAAGACAAAAAACAAAATCCAGGTTTTGCATCGGTACCGATTCATCATTCCAGCAAGCGCAACACGCCCGTCCGGCAGAACGATGCTAGAGTTGCGCAGCACAAAACAAGCAAATGAAGCCGACGGGCTTGCGCCCGAAATGCTCGCCAGCCAGGCCGATATTTCCGCATCATTTGCGGACCCAGATCCCCAAGGGTACTGCAGTTGCACCAGCTGCTGCAAGCCTGTTTCAGTTGTAAGTGCATAGGCTTTGCCGTGACTGCGCTCAGACCACGATATGTTTGACGAACATGATGTCCGTGCAAACTTGGCAGCGTCGTGCGTCAGCTGAAATTCGTGTGAACCAAGCCACAGCACAAAACCAGACACCGCAGACAGGAACACCACACTGACAATCAATAGGTACCCGCACATCCTGCTCGGTGGTGCAGTTCACTGTGTATGACATCATAAATAACAAAGCGTTTGTAATGATATCATATACAAGTGTTTGACATCACAGATCATGACGTCATCTACATAAAACATGACGTCATCTGTGTGTGATTTTTTACCGTGACATCAGTTTTTTACGTCATTACCATCATGGCAACGGACAAGCCCTTCGGGCCGGGCGAGTTAGAGAAGATCATCTCGTCTGGCTTGCCTACGGTGATTCTACACGCGCAGCAGTTTGCAGAAGATGGATGTCTTGAAAAGAGCATGTTGTTGTTTGATCACGTCACGCAGCGCGCTCCACAGATGCCCCAGGTCTTTGTAAACACAGCCATTATGCAGAAGCGGATGAACCGTGAGGACGATGCACTCAAAACACTACGCCGAGGACTGGAGCATCATCCAGAAGATGGACCGATTCGGGCTGGCATGATTGAGCTTTTGCAGAGGCGCGCGTTGGAGCTGCATCGAACGTTTCGGGTCAAGGATGCCGTCGATGTGTACTGCGAGATTTTGCATCTTGCGCCCGAGACCATCTGGCTGGATGCATGTCTGAATATGGTCCAAATGTACGAAACGCTGGGTATGTTCAAGAAAGCCAAGGAGCTTTGCGAGCAGGCACTGGCAAAGTATCCAAACAATGTTCGTGCTATGAACTCTCTGTGCAAGTGCCTCGTGAGCCAGATACAGCGGCAATCTGATCACGGGGAGGCTCAAAAGCTGTTTGCCGCTGCGAAGAAGCTATTGGCGGCCGTGCTTGACATCAATCCGACGGACACTGCCGCGATGTGCAATATGGCCGCACTGCACCTGGAAACATTGCAATTTACTGAAGCCATCAGGTTGTTTCGAGTGGCGTTGGAAATGTCGCCTGGCGATAAGCTGTCCATCAAATGCCAGCTGTCAGGAGCGCTGGCGCGCAACGGTGAGAACGAGGAGGCCTGCAAGCTGGCACGTGAGATTGCGAGCGAAACTGACGATCCGCAGGCGCATTACCACCTGGCCACGCTGTTTTCGCGATTTGACCGCTGCAGCGAGGAGGGCAAGCAGGCCCGCACTGTCGCTATGGAGAAGGCTGTGCTTGCCGTGCGACGCAAGCGCAAGTTATGTCTTGACTGGACGATGGCCAAGAATGTGGTTGTGACGGAGATCTTTCCACCGCGTGAGGGCTACTTTGGCATTGCGGCACCACAGTCTCTGACGCCGCTTGACGAGGAGATTCCGCTCATGTTCATCGACAAGCAGACGGTGATGATTGAGATTCGCAACGTGTATGTTGAGGGAATCGAAGGCGTCATGTACACTGACACGGAGGTGTATGCGTCGAACGGCAGCAACACGAACATCCCGCGCGACTACAGGGACAGTGCCAGGAATACGGTGGTGGTTACCGATCCGGTCCTGAGCCTCGTGCATCCCAGCATAACCAACTACTATCACAGCTTGGTTGAGGTCATTTCACGTCTGCTCATGTCGCTGGAGTACTTTAAGCAGAACGGTGGCGTTCCGAAAAATCTGCGCCTGCTGCTGCCTGCGCCGTCCCAGGCGGGGCTCGTGCACAAGATGATCGATGGCCTGGGCCTGGGTTTGTCAACAAAGCCCGTCCTGTATGACCCCGACTCCGACACCCGCTACCTATGCGAGCGCTTGTTTCGGGCGGATTACATACAGTTAGACACGACGGATCCGCAGCAAGCAGACATGTGGTCATCGTATCTGCCGTCCCTGCAAGGCATGTTTGCTGTGCGCGATCTGGCGCGGCAGATGCAGCAGCCGTCCGCGCGCAAATATGGCCGCGTTGTCTACGTGTACCGCACCGGTATTCGGGGTATGAAGACTGGCGATGATCTTCTGACGAACTGGATGCGCGACCTGTTTGGAGACGAGCTGGTGGTGTTTGGAGCAAGCAACAGCAAGCCGGCGACAATGCGGGAGCAGATGGACGTGTTTGGTGCCGCTGACATTGTCATTGGCCCGCACGGCGCCGGTCTGTCTAACATGCTGTTCTGCAAGCCTTCGGTTTCGGTGATTGAATTTCCCATGAACCCACACTGCAACCGATGCTTTGGGTACATGAGTGTTGGCCTGGGCTTCGACTACTGGGTGGTTCCGGAGTTGGCGTGTTTTTACAACCTCTGGTACGATGTGGACGAGCGCAAGGCACAGGCAGTGGTCAACACGCTACGACATGTTGCACAACTCAAGGGCATTCCGACAAAGTAGTGATTGGTTGTGAGCGAAAGACTGAGCGAGAGAAAATAAAGATCGAAAAAAATTAAAAGAGAGGGAACCAAAAGAGAGAGAACCAAAGAGAGAGACAACCAAAAGAGAGTGAACCAAAGAGAGAACCAAAAGAGAGAACCAAAAGAGAGTGAACCAAAAGAGAGTGAACCAAAAGAGAGAGAACCAAAAGAGAGAGAACCAAAAGAGAGAGAAAATATGATGAATGATTTTGTTTTATGATGAATGATTTTTTGTTTTATCAACTAAAAAATAAAATACTACAAGTGCCAAAATCACTGCAAATTGACCGAGTTTGCCGACTTGCTCTGTGCCGACATGGCCTCTTTCTGCAAATCGCGGATAATCTGGCTGCTATTTGGCGTTGTGCTCTTGAAGCACTCGTAGTAGCCCTCGCGCGCTGATAGCTTTCCCGCCCGTACCTGCGTGATGATCTTGCGCTGTATCTCGATGAGGTTTGCTTGATACCGATACACGGACGTGAGTAGGTCGAAGATGCTGGGTCGCTCTTTGCTCAGTGCCGTTACAGCGGCCGGGCATCCCTTTTGGCGCAGAATTGTATCTTTGATCCCGTCGTCAAGCTTTTCCAGATCGGAAAAGTCGTTGAGCTCCATGGTGCGCATGGCGTCTCCTCGGAGCTGCCGAAACCGGAGTGCCAGATGCACCTGTGTGTCCAGAGACAGCATCCGGTCGCCGTCGGGTCGCGGCACAACGTCGGGGCGCGCAATGTGAGCCTCCCACGCCTGCGCGCGGCTCACATGACTTGACGTCGATGTCCCGAGAATGGCCAGGAGCTGCACAAACACGTGGTCGGCCGCGAGTTCTGGATCGGGCTGCACCTGCCGAGCCGCAAGCACCAGTTCGGTCACAAACAACGGACACGTTTCATCGTCGCCCGCAAGCTCCGCGCGAGTCTGCAGCCGCTTCCGATCAAGCCATGGCCTGGCGCGCTGCAAATCTCCTGCCACGCCGTCGCGGATGGCGCGCGCCACCTGATCTGGCAGAACCAGCTCTTGTCCCTTTGGGCGTGCATCTCCGTTGATGTAATGCCGGATCCAAGCCATGGCGTGCGCAAGCGTTTCCGCGTCCAGACCTGCCCCGCTGTCTGTTTCGATCAGCATGCGCGCCATGGTGGTGTCGAACTTGTGCGGCTGCTTCAGCTGGCCTGGCGGCATCGCTGCTTTGACTGCTGGGAGCAGCTCGGCCACCTTGGCACGCAGCAAGGCGTGCAGCGCGTCAAACTCATCCAACGGAAGCGGACCGATGTCTTTGCCCGGTTTCAGCCGGCGTTCTTGACGCTTGGCCATGAGATGTTTTCGTTGGTGTGAGTTCCATTATTTTTTTAACTTGTCTATTTATTTTCGGATTATGTTGGACATCAGACATTTAATTGTACGATTGATGCACCCATCTTTTTTTTACTGTTTCTGATTCCGATTCGCGTTCGACATTCGCGGAAACATAAACTTGGTAACGTCCGAGTCATCAAACGGTTCCGCATCGAGATACCCCGCTGCATCATTCACGGAAATCTTTGTCGGCGGCTCCGAAGTGCGTCGCGGAAACTGCGGGAACATTGAGCGAACGATGTTTGTGTCGTCAAACGGTTCCATGCTCACCGCTTCCTGAAGAACGCGGTCAAACACTCCGTCGTGAAAAACATCAGCAGTGGTATCCTTCGCAGTGGTGTCAGTGGTCGTGCTACCGGCAGCGCTCGTAGTTTTTGAAACTGACTTTGCATCAAGCGTGCTTTCGCGCACCACGACGCGGTGTGCGGGTTCCAGGTGTGGAGGGGCGGGCGCTGCAGCGCTATTTGCCACTGGAAAAAAGACTCCATGAAACGGCTGTATCGGACGCTCAGGCTTTTCCTGTGTGGTGGGTTCATCATGGCCAGCTGCCCACGCCCCGAGAGCTCCTGACAATTGTGGTTCAAAGTGAAATTCCGCCGGCTTGGAACTCGCGTTGTCGTCGGGCGCTGGCGGGAAAGAGAGGGCTCGAGGCATGGTGGGCGGGCCAGAGCAGTGGGCCGGTGGACACTCCGGCTCGTTGGGCGCCTGAACTGGCTTTGGGTTACTCGGAAAGAGACCTTGCGCTCGAGGCCCACCTCGAGCCATGGCGGGAAAAGGCGGCATCGTCTGCGGTATCGGAGTAGCGGACGGTTCCAGTTTCGGTTCGGATGCATTTTTTTTTGGTTCTGACGCAGGAGGTTTTGATTCTCGCGTCGGAACACAGCTGAACAGCCCGGAAATCATGTCGCACCATGACCATGATGGTTGTGCAACAACCTGTGGTTGCCGAACGGGTTCAACAACGGCTTTGGCCGGGTTGAGCCACTCGTTTGCGTCGCCGTATTTCCAAACACTGGACATGACTTTACAAAACTTGTCGCAATCAGAAATAATTTTCTGAAAAAAAAGAAATCAAAACGACAGTGAAACCGCCTCGCGGTAACTGATAAGTCAACAAAAAAAATGTTGACGTGTTCAAAAATTTTTTTATCGGTTACCGCGAAAAACGTCGTGGTGGTTTCGGTGTGGAAAAAATATTTTGGTGCAAGTTTTTTTTGTCCGGAAATAAAATACTCTATTAGTTCTATTTTTTGAGGTATCCCTTGTTTATGATTTGAACTTGACTCATGTGACCGACGCCAGCTTCACATTATGATTGCGATTCCGTGCCAGGTCGGAGAGATCATTCAAGCTCAACCTAAAATACATCAGCAATACACTTTAATGCATCAGTTCCTCGATGCTGCGCGTGTCGGACGCAACACGAAAATACTCCTTCAGAAGCGAAATAAGATCATCCACCGGGTAATACGTGGGCAATTCGAGAAACTTACGCAGGAGCACCAGCGTGGCATCGGGAAGCCGCGCAATGTCGCCCAAGGCACCCGCCTCGTACATTCGCATAATGTCAACCATCAAGGCCCGGGTTTCGCCGTCGGATATCTCGCTTGTTGCACAATGCACCTGCTCCTCGCTGGCCAACGCGCCGTCAAACAACGTTGCAAGCAGCGCAATGTTAGCTGCAAGCCGATCCTTCTCGCGGATGCGGTGCACCGTGTCGCGCACCTCTTTGGCCAGGCTCAGGCCAACGCTGGCGTCGTCAACGCGTTTCACAATCGATTTCTGCACATTATTGATCAGTTCGCTGTCTTGGATGGCGTTGAACTGGGCTGTCATATCGGCGAGCAACGTTTCGATGCCAGACGGGTACGCTCCGTTTGTTTCTTCAAAAACTACGCGGGCACGCTTTAGCATAATCTGCGAAAACCCGGTCTGGGCAAAGACGCGGCGAGCCATGTCACATGCAGTTCCGTCACGAAACGCAAGCACGTTGAGCATGGCGTCCGGCCGGCCGCCATTGGTTGCCCGAAGAAATGCGTTGAACCGTCGCTGCGTCGCAAATGCTCCTGCGTGCTCGTGAATGGCGTCCACTGCGTGCTGGTCCATGATTTCATGGACCTACAGATGTACTGAAAAATTGCAGAGGACCGTGTGACAAAAAAAATCACGGCAACACATTCCTGAGCAAAGGATGGGCGACGCGACGGCATCGACCAAAGCGACGCCGGCAAAGACCAATGATGCGCCAAAAACTCGTGGTTTTCTGTACCGCTTCGACGACTGGGGCACACCGTACTGGCAGGTGGCGCATGCTGTCACCTTTCTCTATCCAGACGAGCCATCGGCCGAAGACAAGCACCGCGTCTTGACGTTTTTTAAACTCTTGCCCTTCCTCCTGCCATGTTCCATCTGCGGGCTACACTTTGCCAATACAATGCGCGACAAGCTTCCGCTGACCGACGAAGTGATGTCGTCCCGAGAAACGCTGTCGCGCTGGCTGGTTGATGTGCACAACATGGTAAACAGGCGACTCGAGAAGAGAGAGGTCGCTTATGATGACGTTGCAAAGTACTACGTGCAGGATTCCTCGCGCGATCCGCGAACCAAAAGCATGTATGGAAGCTCCTCGCGCGACCAGACGCTGCACGGAAGAGAATCTTCGTATCGAACTGCCGTTATCATTCTGTCCATCGCGCTCGCTGGCACAATCATCGGATTTGTGCTTTACAGCCTGTATTGGAAGAAGAAGAAATCACTGACGTTTCGCGATCGCGACAGCCATTATGAATACTCGGTGATTTCAGACAGTCCATTATCGCCGTAAACACGTATTGAAAGAACAAATTTACTAACGTTCTGCGATCGCGACAGCCATGCAGACAGTCCATTTTCGCCGTAAAAACATATATTTAACGTTTCGCGATCGCACCAGCCATAATTTCAGCCAGTCTATTTTCACCATGTATTGAACGAAGAACAAATTTACAAACGTTCTGCGATCGCGACAGCCAGTCCATTTTCGCTGTAAAAACATATATTTAACGTTTCGCGATCGCAACAGCCATGATTTCAGACAGTCTATTTTTGCCATGTATTGAACGAAGAACAAAGTACTATCGTTCCGCGAACGCGACAGTCATTATGACAGGCAGTCCATTCAAACATGCATCACCATGGAACGTTTTCGGCTGCTGCAGTAGTTTCCCACGTGAGAACTGTACCCACAGGAAACACCACTTCGTCATCCGGAAGTTCGTCAATCTGCAAAATAAGAGCTGTTAGGAACGGGCAAACGTTGCGAGGAATAACCAAACCCCATATGCTGCGCGACGCACACGGTTTCGATCATCATCGGATTTGCACGCTGAATACGCTGCTAGCAGCTCATCTTCCGGGCAACCACGACTAAGCCACCCTTTCAGATGTGAAAGATGGTCTTCCAAGCGTAGGGGGATGGGCACACCGGTCATTTTTTTTCGACAACCAAAAAATGATTTTGGCACGGTGACGTCACGTGAACAGCAAAAATGGCACGTGACGTCATTGCTGCTCAGTCACTCGCTCGATGGCAACCCGCTATCGTCATGGTGCGCCAAGGCGCCGACCGCAACGCAAGTGGTCCATGTTTGCTGGTGTGGCTGTTTGTCTTTTTATGGTCTTCATCACAGGCATCGCAGGAGGAGCGTGGTTTACGCCCGCACAGCATGCACTGTCAGTCCTGCAAAATTCCTCTTGCTTTCTGCACCACGCACTGAATGTTTTCATCTCACGGTGGACTGATGTGGCTGTTGGGTTTGCGTGCCGGGTGGGCACGCTGGCTGTCAATGGCCTTTCTTGGCTGTGGGGCTGCGTATATTCGTGCGTAAAGCCGTGCACAATTTGGTTGCCAGCACAGCTCGCTGGAAGTCTTCTCGGTTATCTAGTGATCTTCGCGTTTCGTTCGCGGGGGACGGATGATGCGTTAATTGTGTTTGGACTGTATGCTGCGTCCGGGTGTGTTATCGCAGCTGCATTTGTTTTTGGCGGAGACTATGGTTTCTTACATTTCTTGAAATATGTTTGCGGTTTGCTGGTGCTTCTTTTTGGTTGCACGCTCGGGCCGGTCTGGTCAGTCATGATACGTCCGTATTGTGTGCACACGAACGACCCGTATGACGGAATGTTTGCCTTTTTAACCATATGGGCGGTTGCCACAATCACATACTTTGTGAGCCAATGTGCGACCCCGTCACTCATGGTGTTATTTTTAGCACTTTTTTGCTTGGCTGACGAGTACATCAAGACCAAAGCAGTTCGTCTGTACCGCTCAACTCCAAGAGCTGGGATGTTTCATGCTGTTCGTAACTGTTGTGTGTGTATGAACGATAACCGTGATGAACTTTGTGGGCTTGCACGCGCAATGTGGGCAGTGATAACGCGGGGGATTGATTTGGCTCAGGCATCTGCGATGGGTCAGACGTGCCCGTACTGCGGGCGCAATGTTTGCCAGGCTTGCAGCACAACCTGGACAAAGAGTCGGCCCGCACAGCGCACGTGGGCTTGTTGCGGGAAAGGGCGCGCGCCAGTGCACATGTGCGCAGATGAACACAAATTGGTTAACGACTTTCTGAATCAGCATGCCGCTCTTCGCTGTGCTGAACCGATTGCCGGAACAAAGCGATGCCCAGGATGTGGCATCTGCATATTTCGGACAGAGGGCTGCCCCCACATGAACTGCACGCAATGTGGAACACACTTTTGCTATCTCTGTGGAGATCGTTTTCTTTATGGTCAACACAGATGTGACAGCAGCGAACTGGTGTGCTAATTTTTTACTTTCTACTGGATGCGAGCGTTTGTTATGCATGAATGAATAAAGACAAATTCAGAAAATCTCAATCACATTCATCTCAATCATCATGAATCTCAATCATCATGAATCTCAATCAAATCAATCTCAATCAAATCAATCTCAATCAAATCAATCTCAAGAACCAATCTCAATCATATATTAATACAATCAAAAATTAAAACACCAAATAAAGAGTGTCGGGTTGCAGTGGAACAACTTCGCCGTTTGCCAGAGTGACAGTGGCTCGTCCGTCCACAGTTTTGCAGATTCGAGAGATTCTGCCCGTGCGCGTCCCAACTGGCTTTTTACGGTTGAAAATCACGTAGAGAAGCGTTTTGTCAATGCTGAGTGATGTGTCGATGGGCACGTGGTCGGCGACAAGATTGTGCGCGGCACTCCACAAAAGCTCAGCCACATCATGCCTGACAATTGATCCGAATCGCGGCTCGTCGTGGCGATTCTTCCGCGTGTACCAGAGGAGATCATGTTTCCCCGTTGAACGATCAAGATGAAGTTTGTCGGCAAGTTGCGCCCTATTTGCAGACATGGGTGCAAGCAACTGCACTTGAAACTAAAGTAAAATAAAAAATGGAATGACGCCACAGAAACAAGAAAAACAGGTGACGTCACAGAAAATTAAAAAGCAACGTCACTATGCTTACCGGCCACAAGCCAGTTATCCCTGTGGTAATTCTCTCAGCTGGTATGCCGGTACGTCCTGAAAACTACGTCGCCAGCGCCGCTTCCGGCGCGTCCGGGTACTTTGTTGGATACTACAGCGCAAAGCCGGAATGCCCGACGGCGCGCATCGCAAAGCGCGGAGCCTTCGTCGTTGCGGCGGGAGCGGGCGGCGCGCTCCTCTGCGCCGCCATATGTGGCATCTGCGCGCTACCCGCGCGGAAGTCGATTGAATAGCCTAGATCTAGTACCGCGAGCGTGGTCGCCGGACCGAGCGAACTTTCCGCCAGTAAATACGAGATTTGTAGAGAGATCGACGTTGCATGAAACGAAAAAAAATAAAAACCGACCGTGAAATCATCACTACACATGTATGCGACCCAATTCTCTCAGCTGTTTAAAACTGTCCGCCAGCAAATACGAGCAAAACACATGTAATGCAAGAGATCGACGTTGCATAAAACAAAAGAAAATAAAAACCGATCGTGAAATTATCACATGCACAGTGCCACAGGTGACCTTGACAAGGGACACGTAAAGCCAGCAGCACCACGGTGCCCGCCGCCGCCAAATTGTTCCGCATACACTGCCACATTTGGCCCCGTGTCCTGCGAGCGCAAGGCAAACTTGACATCTGTCGCGTTGACCATCGTGATCATAAAGACCACGTTAACTGACGGATAGGTTTTGAACGCAATCTCTCCGGCCAACGTGACAAGATCCGTGTGCTTGGTCATGTCGACGACCAGCACGTCTGCGTTTGCTGCGCCAAACGGAATATTTTCCATCGTTCCCGTGCCAATGATGATTTGTGCTGTGCGGGTCTGCTCCTCCACCTGCGCCGTGCCTGTCGCAATGACGTCCGCGAGCAACTTGTGATTCAGCGTGCACACGTCAGCGGCAGCCATTGTCATGATAGCACTTGCGAATGCGCGCGAAGTCGGCATTTGCCTGCAAGCTCGATCGTAGTCGTCAACAAGGGCAACAACAACACTCAAAGCTCCTGAATCGGTGCCGGCTGGATCAAATGTAAATTTCGGAAGATTTTGCGACACGGCGTATGCGCGGAACGCGTCCAGCACGATGCGCGATGCGCATCGCCCAATGTCAAAGACACCTCGAGCGCCGAGAGACGCAATCGAAAGCTTGTTTGTCTCGTGGTGGTCCAGCGCGTAAACGTTGGGCAGGCCGTTTGCGCGCTTGTCAAAAATGTCAAGATAGAGAATGCAGCCCGCCAGTGATTCGGGGTGGGGCAGAAAGTCCCGCTCCTTTTCGTGCACAATAACATCCTTGCACCCTGCACGCCGAAGCATGCCAGCGGCAAGACAAGCGGCCACTTTGCCGTCGTTGCATGGATGATGCGTGATGATGTGCAGAGTCTCTCTGCGTCGCTCGACTAACTGCCGGATGACCGCATCAGCGCGAGCAAGTTCGATGTCCGACATGAAACGAGAATGTCTTGTGAAATACGTCAGTTACATCATATATTTTATGTGTGACGTCATATATTTTATTTTATTTTGAATATTATAGCAAATAATAATTTAATTTGTATTAAATCGGCCGCCCCAGTCAAATGTTAGAAGCTGCCGAAACAGCGCGTGCTGTCACTGCGGTTGTTGCCATCCGTTCCACCCCGGCATGTACTTCCACTCTGGCATGTACTTCACGTTGCCCGACATGACCTGGACAGGGTCATATGGCAGAGACTTTAAAAATTTGATAATCTTCTGCGCAACATTTAGATTGGCCAGAGCAGCATCCACGTCTTTTTGGATGTTCCGAAACAGATATTCACACCCCCCAACATTGTAAATCATGTAACTTTTGATCACACTACATACGAGGCCCTTTGCGCCTTGCATCTCTCTGTTGAAAGCGTTAAGCACGTCTGCGCCGTTGCGATTTACAGATGGAATTAGGTACAGACTGAGAAAGTAGTCGCCTGGCTGCTCCGCCATGTTTGAAAAGAACTTAAAGCTGTGACGTCATGCTGTTGACGTCATTGATAGGTGACGTCATTGATAGGTGACGTACTATATAATTATTTATGTCAGAAACTAAAATCAGTTTTCTAGTGAATGGCAGCGGAGCCAAGCGTTGGCGGAGCGTTTCCAGGACGCTGCGGGCACGCCGGAAAATCTCGCGGCTGCAGAGAAAATACTGGACACAAAAACAACTATTCTGCCGCATCCAACCGGCAAAAGCATTTTGTTCGTTGACGTATCCGAGCACCCGCAGCTTGCCAAGTTGGTTGGCGAGCTTGCCGCTGCGAGCGAGTTGGAGTTTGATGTGATGTGCGCCTTGATGACGCCGCACGATAAGACACCGAAATTCTTTTCGCGTCACAAGAATTCGTCGACTGTCACGACGTATCGTGGGTCTTTTTACGAGTCTTGACGGTGATTTTTGAACAAATAAAACAAACAACCAATAAAATTTAACAAACACTTGAAATAAACAAACACTTGAAATAAACAAACACTTACTGTAATTTATAACACGAACAAGAGAGTTTTGTCCAAACGCGGTGAGCCAGATCCTTTTGTTTGGCTCATTTTCGATCCAAAACGCCATTTCTACAAATAGTACGTCTCCCTCCGAAAGCCCCTTTGGAAGGCCGATGGGAAAAGGAGAAAAATTCATCCCTTGGTCAATAAGGATCTTTATGGCTGATGTTGACGACGTTGCTTCCCATAATTGTGTCCAAGCATTGCGTGGATCAGTGTAAATCGTATAGTGCACACCGCAAGTACTTTTTGGCACATCCAACTGTATGAACAGGTAGCAGTCGTCGTAATAACATGACCTGTATGGATTTAGCTCAAGTTCACATGAGAGTATTTTTCCGCTCGGATCCGACTTGCGCGAGAGCATTTTCTTGATGTAAAAATATAAAAATAGAAAAAAAACACACAGAAAAAAGAAGAACACAAAAAAGAAGAAGAACACAGAAAAAGAAGAAGAACACAAAAAAAAAGAAAAATACGGAAAAAGAAGAAGAACTCAGAAAAAGAAAAAGAACACAGAAAAACACAGAAAAAAGAAAGAATAAAAAACAAAAACGAGAGAAAAGCACAAAATAATACTGACGTCATGTTGAATTGCAAATTTTTTACCAAAATTATAACTGACGTCATATTGTGACGTCAACATTGGTGTTTTTTAGAAACAAATTCACCGGGCACTTCCGGACCATGCATCCAATCCTGAAGGATCAGCGCACCAAGGAGCCCGTCACACCTGATGTTTTGATTGAGGGTCGCATGTCATATTTTGTTATCCCAGGACTTGGGTTAGCGCAGGACTCGAAATGGAATTTCGAAGTGGACGTTGCTCGATCCATTATTGTCATGATGAGCGAGAACCAGGCTCGCCTTGTTTTGCGGGTGAAGCTGGCTCAGAAACTGCGGGGAGAGCCAAAGATTACACTCAGCCGACGGAATCCCGTCTCGGTGCTGGAGAATGGCTCGCTGTGTGTTGCTTTCAGCGTGACTGGCACAACGTGCTGTTCTTTGGAGCTTGTCAGCGGGCGAACGAATTCTAGAGCCATCTTGGCACGTGGCTCATTTGATGTACTCAGCTGCAAGAAGCGCGTCACGAAGTTAATGCGGGCAGCTGTGTCATCAGAAGCGCTCGAAGTGCTTGAGGACATAACAACACCTGCATCGCTGGCGCCAGCACCAACAGAAGCGGACCAAGTGCTTGAGGATGAGAAGGTAGCATCGCCAGCATCGCCAGCATCGCCAGCATCGCCAGCATCGCCAACATCGC
>Ga0214917_10002146_pt1 | contig 24516 bp, 24 predicted proteins | sample LL_1208_BB_MetaG_FD_177983 | JGI IMG/M metagenome (GOLD analysis project Ga0214917, IMG submission 177983) | Freshwater microbial communities from Lake Lanier, Atlanta, Georgia, United States - LL_1208_BB | ecosystem: Environmental > Aquatic > Freshwater > Lake | place: USA: Georgia | collected...
CGCGCAGTCGTCAAGGTATGTGGGCAGTAATTGAGGACCTAATTTCCGAAGGTACTACTGTGCTACTCACAACTCAGTATTTAGAAGAAGCAGACCAATTAGCTAACCGCATTGTTGTGCTTGATCATGGGAATGTGATTGCAAAGGGATCGTCCAACGAACTTAAATCGCAGGTAGGTGGTGACCGCATTGAGATCGTATGTGAGTCAGCCCAAGATGTGGCGAGGGCCGCAAGTTTGATTCAAGAATTTGGATCAGCACCAGCCACATCTGAAGAAGTCGTAAAAACAGTCTTACTGCCAGTGGCAGGCGGTTCAACTGCGATCGTAAACATTGTTAGAAAGCTTGATGAAAATAAAATTGCAATTGCAGATATTGCACTTCGCAGGCCAACACTTGATGACGTATTCCTAAGTCTTACTGGTCATGCTACGGAAGCCGATGAGGCAATTTCAGCGCCTGCCAAGGGACGACGAGGACGAAAGGCTAGGAGCTAATCATGAGTACTTTGACTTCACAACCAACAAAGGAATCGACTGCCCCGCGCCCACGCTTTGGCTGGTTGATTACAGACAGCATTTCGGTTTCGCGTCGGCACTTACTTAAAATTACGCGCGTTCCAGAATCTTTATTCTTTGCATTGATTCAGCCAGTTATGTTCGTTTTGCTTTTCGCCTTCGTCTTTGGTGGCGCAATTGATGTTGGTCCTGGCGGAGCACAGTCCTACCGTGAGTATTTGATCCCAGGTATCTTGGCGCAAACCGTTATGTTTGCTGTCGCTGGAATAACAGTTGGAATCACCGAAGATGCCAGCAAGGGAATCATGGACAGATTCCGTTCCTTGCCAATGCGACCAGGTGCTGTTCTTACTGGACACACGTTGGCATCATTGCTACAGAATATTTTGGTTATCGGAATTCTTTCCGTAACAGGTTTAGCAGTTGGCTGGAGAATCCATAATGGCTTCTCAGATGCGGCATTGGCTTACCTGATGTTCGCTTCATTCGCCTACGCAATTACTTGGGTTGGCGCTTGGATTGGCCTTCACATGCCTAACTCTGAAGTTGCAGGCACTGCAGGCTTAGCTTGGATTTTCCCATTTACTTTCGCATCAAACATCTTTACCCCAGTTGCCACGATGCCCACTTGGTTGCAACCATTCGTGCTGTGGAATCCTGTTTCATGTTTAGCGCTTGCAGCTCGCAAGTTGTTTGGAAATCCAACACCATTACTTGGTGATTCATTTCCTGAGAGATACCCAGTACAGCTTTCATTTGCGTACTGTTTCTTGTTGCTAGCAATTTTTGCGCCACTTGCAGTACGAGCCTTCAAAACTCGCAATAAGTAAGACTAAGGAACGTAAAGTTCAGCCGCAACAATAACGATACGAAGCGTTTTGCCGGATGGTGTTTCGTAAGAAATCTCCGCACCAACTTCTTGGTTAAGCACCGCTGCGCCCATCGGGCTAGTTGGTGAATAGACATCAATTGAGGTGTGTGCCGCTTCTTCGCGTGATCCCAGCAAAAAGGTTTCGGTGTCATCCAAATCTGGAAAGTTAACTGTGACAACCATGCCTTGCGAAACTATACCTTCTTCAATTTCAGGAGTTCCGATTTGCGCGGCTTCAAGCATCTTGGTTAGTTGGCGAACCCGGCCTTCATTCTTGCCTTGCTCTTCACGAGCTGCGTGGTAGCCACCATTTTCTTTTAAGTCGCCTTCTTCGCGAGCCGCCGTAATACGTGCCTTAATCTCCTCGCGAAACTCGCCACTTCGATGCTCAAGCTCAGCTTTGAGTCGATCGAATGCCTCTTGAGTTAACCAAACTTCGTTCATTCGATAGACATTACGCGCATTTAGCTAGTTGGTGCGACTCCAGGCGAGACTTGGTCTGGAATTTTCACACCTGGCGGGAAATTTGCCGGAGGAACCCTCATTTTTTGGGAATTTGAGCAACCTAACACTTCAGCCAAAACGGCTTGGCCATTTGTGGTTAATGGATACGTAATCTGCTCGTATTTGTTGCCACCAGCGACGGTAACTGTTGCATATCCAACATCGGCTCGGTAGTTATCCTGAGCCCGAACTACGCAATAGGTAGTTAGTTCAGGACCACGAGCTAGTTCCCAAGTCACATTTACTTGTGTTGGTGAAACTACTTCAAAGGTGAGTAACTGGGCGCTGACACTTGGATTCTGTTGACGATAGGTTGCATAAGCCAAACTTCCAGAAACTAAACCCGCAATCAAAACACCAACGAGCACTGGCACGACACGCCTACGGCGCACCCCGTACCGAAGTTGGATGTGGGCTGGGAGATCTCTATTGTTTCGCATTCTCCCTCCAGAATACGACCTTCGAAGGGATAGTGGAGAATAGAGGTATGCCAGAAATTAATGTAGAGATGCCTGTAGCTGGCGAGCCACTTCGACTTCTAGCGGTACATGCCCACCCCGACGACGAAGCAAGTAAAGGTTCAGCTTCGACAGCAAAGTATGTTAGTGAAGGCGTACAGATAATGGTTGTGAGTTGTACCGGTGGGGAACGCGGCGACATTTTGAATCCGGGTTTTGAGCTTGGTGAGAGAAATATTTCTGATGTACGAAAAGTTGAGATGCAGCGGGCAGCTGAAATTCTTGGCGTCTCACATCGTTGGCTTGGATTTGAAGACTCTGGCTGGCCAGATGGCGATCCGAAGCCGCCCTTGCCACCTGGTTGTTTTGCTGATTTAGCGTTAGAAACGGTAAGCGCACCGTTAGTAGAGATAGTTCGCGAATTTAAGCCTCACGTGATTACTACCTATGACGAAAACGGTGGCTACCCACATCCTGATCACATCCGAACACATGAAGTCTCGATGTACGCCTGGGAAAAAGCTGCAGATCCAAATTATGAAACTAACCAAGAACCTTGGGCTGCAGCAAAGCTTTATTATCACCATGGATTTTCAAAAGCACGGGTTCAAGCGATGCATGATGCTTGTGGCGCTTTGGGTATCGAATCTCCATATCAGGAATGGTTGGATGAATGGGAAGACGAAGACTTGGTGACCAATCGTGTTACTGCGAGAATTGATTGCGCAAATTGGTTCCCAGTTCGTGAAGCCGCGCTTAAGGCTCATGAAACTCAAATTGATCCAAATGGCAGTTGGTTTGCAATTCCGAATGAAAATCTGGCTGAAATTTGGCCAACTGAAGATTATGAACTTGCTATTTCACGAATTGGTGAAATTGTGGAAGAGACAGACTTGTTTGAGGGACTTAGGGGAGCGTAGATGTTTAGATTCATTAATTCGATTGCTGGAAGTTCGCCTGAGCCATTTCCGTCCTCAACCGAATTTGATTCCTCTAAAGTAAATCCAGGACCGCTAGGTGGACTGGTTTTCTTATTCCTAACAATCGCAGTTGTAATCTTGCTGTTCAGCTTCAATCGACACATTAAGAAAGTTAATTTCGAGCAGGACGACTCCGAACAATAAGTGATTATGAATCGGTACTTTTCACCTCGCCTCCTGGCAATACATGCGTTAGGTGCAGTTTCGGTGCTCGCATGTATTGCACTCGCCAATTGGCAGTGGGATAGAGCCCAGGCTTACGTTCCTACGATAAATTCAGTCCAAAAATCATTTGAAGAACTTAGTCCGCTTCGGGATTATTTGCCAGCGTCCTCAGTAGGGATTCCAACTACCGTGACCGGCACCTGGCAGCCTGAGGAACGAATTTTGATGCCAGAACGAATCCTTGATGGTAAGTCGATGGTAAATCCAAATCCTGAAACTGAAGTAATAGCTGAGTGGGTTGGCCCAATCGGCTATTGGGTTGTCGACATCATGGAATTGGCAGATGCTTCTAGTTTGGGTGTGGTTCGTGGGTTCACTGAGAATCCTGATGAAATTGAATTAGCGAGTGGACAAGCCACGGTCACTGGAATTATGCAGCCAAGCGAAGATGTGCCTGGATTGAAGTTAGTAAACAAAATCAAGCCGCTTACCACTAAATTGATCGTGGCAAATTCTAGAACTATTGCGCATGACGGATATTTAGTATCGAGCGAGAACGACGGACCACTAATTGCGGTAAACCCAATCTTTACCGAACCAGTCGTTAGTGGACTGAACTGGCGAAATGTTGCCTATACATTTAATTGGATATTCTTTGCCGTAATTGTGGGGATGATGTGGATTCGGGTAGCACGCGACGAACTTGAATTCGCGCAAATTGCTAAACATGATGCAGACTTAGGACATGACAATGAATCGTGAAGATTTTGCAAAGCAATGGATGTTCTATCGGATCATGGCGGTAGTGGTCGGATCAGTGCTTCTCGTACTGACGATTTTACTTATTTCGGTTCGTGGCTTAGGAAACCCAGAGCCATCATTTTATGTAGCAGCTTGGACTGCGCACGGATATTTGTTTCCGGTTTATGTTGTAGCAACTTTTATGCTTTCCACGAAGTTGAAATGGTCGTTCGGAAAAACTATCTTGATTATGTTGGCTGGAACTATCCCACTGATGTCCTTTATTACCGAACGTCGGGTTGCGAAGGAAGTTTCCTAAATCTAGTGATTAGCGCCAGCGGTGTTGGCCTTCTGGCTCATCCGCCCAAGAACGCTCATCTTCAAGTGGCTCAACATGCGTTGTAATGATTGCATCTGGTAGCACAGCAATGATGTCTGCTTCTAAGTTTTCAGATAAGTCGTGACCTTTTTGAATAGTCCAGGCTCCCGGTACTAAAACATGCATTGATACAAACCTTTGGCGTCCAGCTTCGCGAGTCTGTAGCGCATGGAACTTAACTTCATCACTTTCATACTTGGTAAGCACTTGCACGATCTTTAGGTGGTCATCATCAGATAGTGCCTTATCCATTAGCCCTGCAGTACTACTTCGCAGCAAGTTAATCCCAGTGACAATAATGTTAAGTCCCACGGCCATTGCGACAACACCATCGAGGCGATCCCAGCCCGTTACAACAACTAACCCGACGCCGACAATCACACCAACAGATGTCCATACATCGGTCAGCAAATGCTTTCCGTCTGCTACCAAAACGGGTGATCGATGAAGTTTTCCAGCCCGCAACAAAATAAGTGCCGTTCCACCATTAATCAAGGCAGCAATTGTTGAAATCGTTAATCCCCAGCCGATTTGCTCGAGTGGGCGAGGACTAATGATTCTTTCGATTGCAGTGTAAACAATTATTAAGGCAGCTAGCAGAATCATAAAACCTTCGATTGAGGCAGAAAAGTATTCTGCTTTACCTCGACCGAAGTGATGCATGGCATCTGCTGGCTTCATTGCTGTGCGAAGTGCGAACAAGGCAATTACAGCAGCGAAAATGTTAACTGTGGATTCAAGAGCGTCGGAAAGCAAGCCCACAGAACCAGTAGCCCACCAGGCGGCAATCTTCATTCCAAAGACCACAATGCTTACGACAATAGACATCCAAGCAAATTTTGTGAGGTTTACTGGTGTGTTGCTCATCGTTGATGTGGTCATGAAATCATTGTGTCAGATGGCGCCCAGCGCAAGCGGGAGCGTTGACGTTATGGCTGATGGATTGGAACCTGTTCAGGTCTGCCGTGCCGCTGCTTAGGTGGCTTACGAATCCCAGATGCATAAAGTGCCTCAAGAATTTGGCGAGTACTAACTTCGGTAGCGCCAGCCGAAATGGCAATCTCACGCATATGCTCGGGAACATCAAAGTGATCACCTTGAAAGCCCCGATCCGGCAACCCTAATTCAGACGCGAATTCTTTGAGTTCAGCAACTGAAGTATCGCTGACCATATGGCACCATAACCAGTCGCGCCAGGGCCACTGCGCTTGATCAATAAGAATCGCCAATTTAGACAGACAATTATTCGGTAATACCAAATCGGGAATGAAGTTTGCGAAGCGGCTTTGGCGCCCACCAGTTCCAATCACCAGCTACGCGCATCAATGCCGGAACAAGTAAGCCTCGCACAACAGTGGCATCAAGCAGAATTGCAAAGGCAATTCCGAGCCCCAACATCTTGATGCTGGTGACGCCACTTGTCATAAAGCAAGCAAACACAATTGCAATCAGAATTGCAGCTGCGGTAATAATGCGACCAGACTTTTGAAGACCTGAGCTCACTGACGTAGTGGTATCTGCTCCATTGTCATGCTCTTCTTTAATTCTGGATAAAAGGAATAGTTCGTAATCCATAGACAGACCAAACGCCACAATGGCAACCAGCACCAAAGTAGAAGTATCAAGGGCACCGGTTACTGTGAAGTTACCAACGAGCCACATGGCATTGCCATCTTGAAATACCCAAACTAAAACACCAAGAGTTGCCCCCAGACTTAACATGTTCAAGATCACAGCTTTGATGGGCAGAATTGCGCTTCCAGTAAATAGGAACAAGATGATCAGTGTTGCGATCGTGAGCCAACCCAATACGGTTGGCAAGTTATCCGAGATACCCGCCTGTGAATCTGTGAATATCGCCGCTTGTCCACCGATCAAGGTGCCATCAGTCGGAGGTTGGACTGCGCGAAGTCTCAGAATCAGATTTTTAGCATCCATGTTTCGAGATTCAACATCGGTGTAAAGCGTAATTCGATGGTGAGAAGCCGAAGATGCTACCGCTTGTTCAGCAGCTAACGGCGTCACTGTGTCTCCTTCGATCATGGAGTCACCCGTATATGCGCTCATTACATTTGGATCGGCAACTAAGGTTTTTGCATAGTTATCGACTTCAGCAAGAGTGGCTGAAATCGGAACCAATACTTCGACTGGAATCTGACTTTCAAACCGCTCGCGAATTTGATCGGAGGCAATTGCTGCTGGATTGCTTGCTGGTAAAACTCGATCGTCCACTTGACTAAATTTTGCATTCAACGCAGGTGAGGCCAGCGCAACCAGCAAAGTCACGGTTCCGACGATTACCAAAATCGGCCGCCTCATTACGGCAGTAGCAAGTGTGGACCAAGCACCAGATTCTTTTGGCTTGAGATCGCCACGGCGAATTTTAAACTTATCTACCTTGTGACCCAGTAAAGCAAGAGTTGCAGGAAGTGCAATTAAAGAAGCCAAAACTGCGAATAAAACGACACTAACTCCGGCGTACGCGAATGACTTTAAGAAATATTGTGGGAACAATAACATCGAAGCTAAAACTAAAGCGACTGTTATGCCTGAGAAAAATACGGTGCGACCAGCCGTCGCAACAGTTTTCACAACCGAGGCAGCAACATCGTTAGTTCGAGCCAATTCTTCTCGGAACCTATTAACAATTAGTAGTGCATAATCAATACCTAATCCAAGCCCCAATCCAGTGATTAAGTTCAGGGCAAATACTGAAACATCAGTGAACCTAGTTATTAAATAAAGTACAAAGAAACTTCCAGCTATAGAACCTAGGGCAACAACCATTGGCAACCCGGCTGCCACTGCCGCCCCAAAAACAAACATCAACATCAAGACATTTAGTGGAATTGCAATCGCTTCGGCAATTTTCAAGTCATGCTTAATCTGACCATTTATCGCCTCGTATAGTACTTCGATTCCACCCACATATGCGCGGGTGCCGGCTGATTCTTTGTCATAGGTATCTTGAATGTTCTTTGCAGTTGCTGCGGCTTGTTCCGAGTCCAGATTTTTGCTGAAATAAACAAGTGCTAGACCGGCATTGCCATCAAAACTTTTTAAGCTTTCCTGACCAGTATTCCAATACGAAACAATGGATTCAATATTTTCTTCTTTGGAAACTTTCGCCAGTAAATCGTTAGCAGCGGTTATGGATTGTGGATCATCAATACTCGCTAGGGTGTCAATGACCAAGATCGCAGAAGCGTCACGAGAGTCAAAGTCTGATTTCAGAATTTGATCCACAGCTGCAGAGTCGCTTCCTAGATCGTCATAACCCTGACTTTTTAACGAACTAAACATCCCCGCACCGATGACACCTGCGACAAGCACCGAAATTAGGTAGCCGACAAAAACACCTTTTCGGTGTCGGACCACAAATTGGCCAATAGTTTCAAACACAGGAACGCCTTAGATAGCTAACGAAGATGTTGTAAATAAGTTTACTTACTTAGTTTACTTTCGTGGTTTTAGCCTTTGAAACTAAAACTCCTAAGCGTGAGTCGCTAGTTTTCACTCGATAGGAAACCACCAATTTGTTGGCCCCAGTCGCGCGGCTGAGAGCCCATTTGCCTGATGCATCAGTTTTGACTTTGGCGATTTTCTTCCAAGCACCGTTGCCAATTTTTCGCTCTACGGTTAATACCACTCCGGCTAAACTTGGGCTAACGCCGCCAGTGAGCATGAACGTTGAGTTGCGTTTGGCTGATTTTGGTGCACTCAAAGAGATTGAGCCTGCGATCACGACTCTATTAGTAGAAGTCTTTATGGTGCCTTTTGAGTTTGTGGCAACAATCCTCAAGTCATGATTTCCAGGAGATGGTCCCGTCCAGATCATGGACCATGAGCCTTTTATGTTTGTTGTTGCGGTTGAAATAGTTTTCCATTTACCGCCAATTCGAGATTGCAACTTAATCCTTGCACCAAGTTGTGCAGGGAATATTTTTCCTGTGAATTTGAAGTCACTTGGCGGGGTAACTTTTTTCGGCCAATTAACTTTAGAAACAGAAGTCAAAAGTTTTGCAGTCGCAGTTGTAGAACCAGCGATAGTTGCAATCCCGGGTGTGATGGCAGAGATGTAAGTTGACTTCGTTCCAAGAACACCTCGTAATTCATCAGGTGTAATTGGTTGGTTGGGCGCTATTGTTAGCGCGGTGATATTTCCAGCTGAGTCTGAAATATTTAATTTGCTAATGCCACCACTTGGGTAGTTCCCAGTGACGGTCATTGACCAAACATCAGGAATATCGAGCCCTTGTGCCCGAAGCTTTGAGACTAAAGTTGCTTGATCAATCGTGTCAGTCCAGGCTGAATTACTGTTATTGACGCGTGGGTCTTGTGACCAATGGTCATCAACACTCACGAGATATGGAAAAGCAGATCCCCAAACTTCGGAAGTGGGCTGAGATTTACCTCCTGTGGAAGAAGAATAGTAAGTAGAGATAACTGAACCGTTGTAGCGCACAACATATGCAGTAGTCGATGCCTTAGTTGGATCGTTAGTAGATGGCGTATTCGGATCGACAATAGTTGCGTTCACGGCGGCTAACCAACGATTTCCACTCGTGGCAATTTCTTTGCTGTAGCCAACGAAAGCTTGATCTAGGGTCGTGGCATATATCTGACAGTAACATCCCTTGCGAGTGGATATTTTTCGCACTGCGTACGATCTCGCAGCAATAGCTTGCGCTTGCATTGCAGCATCAGTCCACGAGGATGGAACTTCACCAAGGCCCCATAAATATTCATCTGATAACCGCAAAGTATTTACGACAACCAAATCAACTATTGCATCATCGTAAGTACCTGAAGTTAGCTCTAAAGTTCCGTATCGGTACCTACTCGAGCACGCGTTAGGGGCGCAGCTCGCTACTCCGAGTGCCGTGATCGCAGAAGTGGCATCAACACCGGACTTGACTTGCACAACTGTGTCAACATTCGTCCAGTTCAAAGTAACCACGGATCCGGCACCAAGGACTACGCCATTGGATGAAACTTCAGTTAATCCGTTTATTGTTGTGAAAGTTGCGGCTACACCGGGGGCAACTGTAATCGGAGTACCGGCGTCGATAACAACATTAAATCCACCGCCTGTGGTAGCGCCGGGTACAAACTCACCCCGGACTGCAACAAATTTGCGGTCTTGCAAAAGTCCGACTCGGATATCTGAATTGGGTAATGCAACTGCATCAACAGTTGTTCCGGTGTAGTAATGAGTAAGAATTTGGGCCGCAGTAAAACCGTCAAGCCCCATACCTTGAGCGCCGTATTGACTCATGCCAACCCCATGGCCAAAACCTGAACCTGTGATAGTGAATCCAGCGGGAACTTGAACCACATCGGTTGCGCGGGCGGGACCCATTGATCCGCTGAGCAGGCAAGCGACAACGGCTGAAGTAATGAAGGATTTGCCGAGTTTATTCATTTTCTCACGTTCGGTGGGGGAAGCTTCCTTTCGAAACTAACACAATAAAAGCCTGTAATTAAGGAAGCGCTGTCCAAATATTAGACATATAAATGGGGAATTCTTCTTCATAGGTATTGATTTCAAGTCGGTGCAGGTCGTGACTTACGATTAGAAGAGCGCAATCGTGCAAATCTGACTTATAGCAAGGACTTATCTGTGAGTGTTCTGGACAAAATTCTTCGTGCTGGCGAAGGAAAGATTCTGCGAACTCTTGAGTCACTTGCAGCTCAAGTCAATACATTAGAAGAGCACTACGTTGCGATGTCTGATGACGAGTTACGTGGACTAACTGCGGACTTCAAACTTCGAATCTCAAACGGCGAAACTCTGGACGATCTATTGCCAGAGGCATTTGCTGCAGTTCGAGAAGCCAGCAAGCGCACGTTAGGTCAACGTCATTACGACGTTCAATTAATGGGTGGCGCCGCACTTCACTTAGGCAACATTGCTGAAATGCGAACTGGTGAAGGTAAAACCCTCGTTTCAACTTTGCCAGCATATTTAAATGCTCTTTCTGGCCGTGGTGTTCATGTTGTAACAGTTAACGATTATTTAGCTGCTCGAGATGCGCAGTGGATGGGTCGCGTACATCGTTTTCTAGGTTTAGAAGTTGGCACGATTCTTTCAGAGATGAATCCTGAACAGCGCCGCGCTTCTTACAACGCAGATATTACTTACGGCACAAACAATGAATTTGGTTTCGACTACCTTCGCGACAACATGACATTGAATCCAGCGGATCGAGTTCAACGCGATTACAACTTTGCCATAGTCGACGAAGTTGACTCGATTTTGATCGATGAAGCCCGAACCCCACTTTTGATTAGTGGTCCAGCAGATGTTGCAACGAAGTGGTACGCCGAGTTTGCGCGCCTTGTTCCTCGACTATCTGCAGAAACCGATTACGAAGTTAATGAGAAGAAGCGAACAATTGGAATTTTGGAACCAGGTGTTGAGAAAGTCGAAAACTGGTTGGGTATCGAAAATCTTTATGAATCTGCAAACACGCCATTAGTAGGTTATTTAAATAATGCAATTAAAGCCCTTGCATTATTTAAGAAGGATAAAGATTACGTCGTAATGGACGGCGAAGTTCTAATTGTTGATGAACACACTGGTCGAATCTTGGCCGGACGTCGTTACAACGACGGAATGCATCAGGCAATTGAAGCCAAAGAAGGCGTGGAGATTCAAAACGAAAATCAAACTCTTGCCACAATCACAATTCAAAATTATTTCCGCATGTACGACAAGCTCTCGGGCATGACCGGTACGGCGATGACTGAAGCTTCAGAATTCCAACAGATTTACAAACTCGGCGTAGTTCCAATCCCAGCCAACCGCCCAGTTCAGCGCATTGATCAATCAGATTTGGTTTACCGAACCGAAGATGCAAAGTTAAAGGCTGTAATTGCTGACATCGAAGCGAAGCATCGCATTGGTCAGCCGATTTTGGTTGGAACAACCAGTGTTGAAAAGAGCGAATTAGTCTCAAAGTATTTGACTCGTTCCGGAATACCTCACGAAGTATTGAACGCCAAGCAGCACGATCGAGAAGCAACAATTGTTGCGGAAGCAGGTCGTAAAGGTGCAGTAACTGTTGCAACAAACATGGCTGGCCGAGGTACTGACATCATGCTGGGTGGTAACCCAGAATTCCGTGCTACCCAGGAACTTGAACGTAGAGGCTTGGATCCAGTTGAAAATTCCGTCGAGTATGAAGCCGCTTGGGCACCTGCGCTGGACGCAGCAAAAGCAGCCGTCGCGTCTGAACACGATGAAGTAGTGGCAGTAGGTGGACTTTATGTTTTAGGAACTGAACGTCACGAATCACGTCGTATTGATAATCAGTTACGTGGCCGATCTGGACGCCAAGGCGATCCAGGTGAAACTCGCTTCTATTTGTCGCTTGAAGATGACTTAATGCGTCTATTTAAAGGTGATATGGTCAACTCCTTCTTACAGCGATTCAATGTTCCAGATGATGTTCCAATTGAAGCCAAGATGGTTACGAATTCAATTCGTTCGGCGCAGACCCAGGTTGAAGCTCAAAACTTCGAGATTCGCAAAAATGTTTTGAAGTATGACGAAGTCATGAATCGACAGCGTCAAGTTGTTTATGGGGAACGCTCTCGTGTGCTTGATGGCGAAGACATTCAGGATCAGATCAAGTCGTTTATGAATGACACGATTGCTGCATATGTTGCTGCTGAAACTGCCGAAGGTTTCCCAGAAGATTGGGATCTGCAAGAACTGTGGAAGGCGTTGTCTGCGCTTTACCCGATCGAGATTTCGATCAATGACATGGTGAAAGCCGCAGGTGGAGATCCAGGAGATCTTTCTGCCGAATTCATGACTGCTACTTTGCAAGACGATATCAACCGCGCTTACTTAGCGCGCGAAGCTGAATTACAGCCTCCAGTTATGCGCGAACTTGAGCGCCGAGTTATTTTGTCGGTTCTTGATCGCAAGTGGCGCGAACATTTGTACGAGATGGATTACTTGCAAGAGGGTATTGGCCTGCGCGCCATGGCACAACGAGATCCGCTTGTTGAGTACCAACGTGAAGGATTCGATCTGTTTGTTTCAATGATGGATGCCATAAAGGAAGAATCTGTTGGCTACATGTTCAACGCTGAAGTCACTGTTACTCCGCATGTTCACGAGGATGGCGAAGCAGATGAAGTTGAACTTGAAACTAAGGGACTGGCTGCTCCACAATCTCCGACAGCACTTCAATACTCAGGACCAAGTGAAACGGGAGAAGTCAAAACCACCTCAGTTTCAGGTGATGCTTATTCAAATGTTGGCCGCAACGAACCTTGCCCATGTGGCTCGGGTAACAAGTACAAGAAGTGCCACGGAGCAGCTAGTTAACTATTCCGGCAGTACTTACTCAGCCGTTTCTATTCCGGCAGTGCCCACATCAAATTTGTCGCACGCCATCTTCCATCCAAACCTTCTAGTCGTAGTGCCAGTGCGAAGGAACGATTTGGAGTTCCAAAGACTGAACTAACTTCGGCAACACCATCATCCGTTTCATGCACATGGATGCTTCGAACTCCTAGTCGCGGCATTTTGTTGCGAGAAATTTGATTTTGCAGCTGACTCATTACCTCAGGCGTTATCCATCTATTTAGTTGCGCAGCCGGCCGAGAGCCATTAACAACTTCAACTAACGCGTGGACAAGTCGCATGGACCATTGTCTAGCCGACGGTAAATCAGCTCTGGCTGTTGCCTGAGGATCGAAACTGTCAGGTCGATTTTCGGCCATCCGCGGTGGTACGTATTTAATAGCGTTAGCACCGTCGGTCGGCCACTCAAAAGGCAAAGTTTCTTGCAGACCGTGCTTAGTTCGCACCGGCAAGTTAATGATGTTGCCTGGCTTATATTGACGTGCACCTGGCGCTGGTAGCGCATAGATAATTGCGTTCATTGTTTCCCCCCGAAACGTTTAGCAATCGCAGCACTTTCAAACCTTGCATGTACCTGCAAGTGCTGCTTGGTGTTTTTATTCCCCCAAAAACCCCAGTACAAACTTTCTAATTTCTCCTTCATTAACTGTCAATGCCTGCAGCTGAATTCAATTGAATCTGTGGATATCTCAATTCAGTTATCCACAACCCGCCAGACCACCCAGTTTGGAACACCGGTTTCAGGTGAAATATGTGAGTGGAATCAGCCGAGTTCGAATCTTCCTTAATTTTCGAGCTGAACCGTGTCCTGATGCAGGCTGCTGATGAAGTGGAGTCTGAAGAACGCTTGGATCTGGCTTATGAAGTTTTAGAAACTGTGCGTTTTGAGCAGGCTCACATTTCTTGGCTTGATCGTCTAAGAAATACCGATAGTACGGTCGAATTAAGGCTGGCTCACACACATTTTCCGTGCGCTGCGGGTGACATTACACATTTAGCTGATCAATTTATGATTTTGGAAAATGCAACAACACAATTTCTAATCAACTTTGATTTTGTGATTGCTGTTACGGGACTTAACGAACTTTCTCAAAATCAATTGTCCCCGAGTGTTCCTAATTGGTTAGACAATGTTTGGTTCCATGATTTATGTGAACGCCGAATCTCGGCCACTTGGTATTTAGTTGGCGACCAAATAGTTGAAGGTTTTTGTAGACGAATTGGAATTGATTCATTAGACATTGAAACAAACAATAAAGTATTCACGATTCCAAAGCGAGCTATTGTTGCCAATCGGTCGAGTAAGTTCAGTTGATTTGCTAGCGAGGATTTTGGGCAACGAATTCTGCTGTCGAGGAATAAAGAACACCGATGTACTCCTCTAAAGCCTTATCTTCAACTCGCCATTGGCCACGGGCACCAATTTTTATTGCAGGTAATTCACCTGTGCGCACGAGCGTATAGACCTGTGCCGGAGCAACGTTCAAGAGTTCGGCAACATCGCTAAGCGTCAAGAATCTTGAAGTCATTCATAAATCATGACCCGTTTACAATTCAGCATCAAATTGTTTTCCACAACCTCGAAAAGTAAATGTGAATACAACTGCAAACTATGTGACGATAGGAAAAAGTTTGGGGGAACTTTATGGCAATTCCAATTCGTGTTAGCCAAGTAAGGCAAAATAAAGCAGTTGTAAAAACGAATAGAAGAACGCAGGATCCAAGGCTTTGGCTAGGAATTCTATTCATAATTTCCGCAATGGTTATTGGACAACTAGTTGTTAGCCACGCTTCAGTTCGAGTGCCTGCAGTGACGCTTAATTCGAATATTGCACAAGGCGCATTAATTCGGGAAAGTGATGTTAGCTCGGTGCAGGTGTCCGTTCCGTCAAATAAAAATCTAATTACTATCCCTAGTGAAGTTGTTGGAAAAGTTGCAAGCACCGATTTGTTTGCAGGTGATTTAGTCAGCATTCACTCGGTTTCGGATGGATTTGCTTCCGATGTTAGGTCAGTTAGCATTCCGATTCGAGCTGGACATTTACCACAGGTTAATCATGGCGAAAAAGTTGATATTTGGATGACGCCAAGTCTTGATGGGGTAGCGCTGCCCGGGCCAGCGAACTTAATTGTTTCTAATGCCGTTGTTACCGCCGCTCCCGAGTTTGTTGACGCGGGAATGGACACTTCTGTCACAGTATTAATTTCACAAGATCAAGTTCAGGTATTAGTTCAGGCCATGCGTGATGGTGTCATTGATCTTGTTGCAATTCCAGTTACGGGAAATGAATCGTGATGAATATAATTGCCGCGCTCGGAGTAGTGGATTGGGAAGCTCCGTTTGTTAGCGGTTTGAGCCATCCGATGTTTGGCCTACAAGTACAGCGGAGATGCGTAGATGGTGTTGATATACGAGCGGCAATTCAAGTATCCGACTGTCAAGGAGTTTTGGTTTCGGATGCCACGCCTCGAGTAAATCACGACTTAGTTGCCGACCTGGCGGAGCGAAAAATTCAATTGATTGCGATTACGACGGACTTTGAATACTGGCAGGGGCTTGGAGCAAGCCACTGCATAGAACTTGATTTAAAGAATCCGCTCTCGAGTATCAAGAAGGTTTCTGAATTAATGATCGGGCAGCAACAAGCCATTGAGCCTGAATCTGACCCCAAAGGGTTATTAATCTCAGTAGCCGGATTTGGTGGTGGCTGCGGCCGAACTACAGTTGTTAAGGAGTTGGGCTGGCAGCTTTCAAAGTTAGGCGCCCGAACCTGCATGGTAGATGCCGACACATACGGACCCTCGTTAGATCAAGAACTGGGCTACGAACCGAATCAAAACGGGTTGCTTGAGATTTGTCGTGCAATCGAACGAAAGAGTGCTTCACTCCAAACGCATTTCGATCTACTTCCAGTTGTGTCAGAAAACCTGTCATTTGTAGCTGGCCTACCAAGAGTTTCTCGTTGGACTGATTTGCGAGTGGCTAGTCTTCGCGAATTATGGCAAAAGTCTAGGGACGCTTTTGATGTCGTAGTAGCTGATGTAGGAGCAGTTTTGGAAGTCGATCAAAGTCTCATTCATGAAGCGTCGCTACCTCGTCGCCATGCTGCATCTTTAACGGCACTTGAATCTACCCAGGTTTCTATTATTTGTGCCCGAGCAGACAAAGTTGGGACTGCAAGACTTGTAAGAGGCTATATGGAATTTCATGAACTATTTGCAGGCTCTGAAGTACATGTAGTGCTCTCGGGAGTAACTAGCGAAGCACACAGCAAAGATGTCAGAGCAGCCGTGAGTCGCCATACCGGAATCGAATCAATATTTGAAACAGCGCACGACTTCACCCTTGCCCAAAAGGCGCTTCAGCAAAATACCTTCATCGGCAATTTGGATGCAAAGCACGCAATTACTAAGGAGTTCGAAGCCTTTTCAAGAATGCTTTATCAAAAACTAAAAGCACAGAACCAATTCGCAGTTCATAGTCAAAAACCAAGACTTAAATTACTAAAACGGGCTGCTTAGACAATTTCTACTTAAGCAAGTCTTGAACTCTTGAAATACCTTCGATTAAATCATCGTCACCTAATGCATAGGAAAGTCGAATGTAACCCGGAGTTCCAAATGCTTCACCCGGTACAACAGCAACTTCGACTTCATCCAAAATTAAAGCGGATAATTCCGCAGATGTTGTCGGAACTTTGCCGCGAATCTCACGACCCAAAATATTCTTTACCGATGGGTAAACGTAGAACGCACCTTCAGGCTCAGGGCAATTAACGCCTTCGATTTCATTAAGCATTTTTGTAATCAACTGTCGACGACGATCAAAAGCTATTTTCATTTCATCAACTGCTGATAGATCACCAGATACGGCAGCAAGCGCTGCAATCTGAGAAACGTTTGCAACATTTGATGTGGCGTGTGACTGCAGGTTAGTTGCAGCCTTAACTATGTCGTTAGGTCCAATCATCCAACCCACGCGCCAGCCAGTCATTGCGTAGGTTTTTGCAACACCGTTCACAACTATGCATTTGTCGGCTAGTTCAGGAACTAGAACAGGCATTGATGAAAACTCGGCATCTCCATAAACTAAGTGCTCATAAATTTCATCCGTTACAACCCAGATACCTTTTTCAACTGCCCATTGACCAATAGCTTCAACTTCAGCAGGTGAGTAAACGGCGCCGGTTGGATTACTTGGGGAAACAAAAACTAGCGCCTTAGTTTTTGGGGTGATTGCTTTTTCAAGTTGCGCAATAGAAGTGCGGTAGCCGGTTGATTCATCAGTCATGATTTCAACTGGGATTCCACCTGCGAGACGAATTGATTCTGGATAAGTCGTCCAGTAAGGGGCGGGAAGTAAAACTTCATCGCCTGGATCAAGCAATGCAGCGAATGCGTTGTACAAAGCCTGTTTTCCACCATTAGTTATCAACACTTGACTTGGGTCAACTACAAAACCTGAATCGCGCAAGGTCTTTGTTGCGATCGCTGTCTTTAGCTCGGGCAGTCCACCAGCAGGTGTGTAACGATGCCACTTTGGATCGCGACAGGCGGCAACTGCAGCTTCAACTATGTAGTCGGGAGTGGGAAAGTCCGGTTCGCCAGCACCGAAGCCAATTACTGGCCGGCCAGCAGCTTTTAATGCCTTAGCTTTGGCGTCTACAGCTAAGGTCGCGGACTCTGCAATGGCCCCAATTCGGGCAGAAACTCTAGGTTTGTTCACGCAGATAAGTATTACTTACTATGGGAGAAATGGCATGAGCGGGGTTGGAAATCTCTGGTTTTTGCTCGCCTAAAAATGGGTCTAGACTTGACTCACCGACACAATTCTTAGTCTGCGCAAGCATGCCTTGAAATAGGTAGGCGAGTGCGGATCGAAATTGTGCCAGAGGGTCGTGGCTCAATTGGTAGAGCACCGGTCTCCAAAACCGGTGGTTGGGGGTTCAAGTCCCTCCGGCCCTGCTGCAAGAAGCAATAACGAAGATTTGAAAGTGAAAAAAGTTCCGGCGAAGAAGGGAAAGACAGTGAGCGTTAATAGTTCCGAGCGGCTTGGTTTGTTTGGCCGCATGTCACTTTTCTTGCGCCAAGTTATTTTTGAACTGAAAAAAGTTGTCTGGCCAACCAGAGAACAACTTGTCACTTACACAATCGTCGTTATCGTTTTCGTGACGATTATGGGATTGATTATTGCGGCACTTGATTTTGTATTCGTCAAATTAGTTCTATTTGTTTTCGGTTAGTCGTTAGGTAAGGAAATAAACGTGTCTGAATCACCGTTCTTAGAAGCTTTAGCTCCACAGGCAGATGACGCCTTGTCATCGACTGCGATAGATATGCCAACGTCTAATGAAGAAGTAATTGAAGCGACCGACGCTGCCTATGATGGCGCAACCGATGTTGACTTAGACGGAGAAGTTTCAAGCACGTCAGCTGATGAGAACTTTGACCTTACTGCCGCTGTCGAAGCTGAACTTGCTACCGATGAAGTTGAATCGGAAGATATTGCTGAAGAAACCACAACTGAATTTGCTGCACCAGCAGAATCTCCTGTTGATGAAGATGAAGATCCACTAGTTGCATTCCGCGCTCGCCTGGAATCACAAATTGGTGATTGGTTTGTAATTCACTCATACGCTGGTTTTGAAAACCGCGTAAAGCAAAACTTAGAAACTCGTGCAGTCTCTCTAAATATGGAGGACTACATCTACGAAGTAAATGTTCCTTCTGAAGAAGTTACTGAAATCAAGAACGGTGTTCGCAAGCAAGTTAAGCGCAACAAGTTCCCAGGATACGTTTTAGTTCGCATGGATCTAACAGATGAATCATGGGGCGTAGTTCGCCACACACCAGGTGTAACCGGATTCGTTGGCCAAGGTCACAACCCTGCACCACTTTCAATGGATGAAGCCTTTGACATGCTGCGCCCAACTCAGCAAAAGGCGATCGCATCAGTTGCAACTGCAGCAGCTGCATCAGCCGGCGAAAAGGGAACTGGCGCAAGCGGCGCCAAGATCGACATCGATCTAAACATCGGCGATTCCGTAACTGTGGTTGACGGACCATTTGCCACTTTGCACGCAACGATTTCCGAGATTAACTTGGATGCACAAAAGGTCGTGGGTCTTGTAGAGATCTTCGGTCGTGAAACTCCTGTGGAACTGGGCTTCAACCAGATTCACAAGAACTAAAGAAACAACGAAAAGAAAAAGGACGCGATAGACATGGCCCCAAAGAAAAAGGTCACTGGACTTATCAAGTTGCAGATCAAGGCCGGAGAAGCAAACCCTGCTCCACCGGTTGGTCCAGCGCTTGGTCAGCACGGTGTAAACATTATGGACTTCTGCAAGGCGTACAACGCTGCAACAGAGTCACAGCGTGGAAATGTAATTCCAGTTGAAATTACGGTTTACGAAGACCGTTCCTTCGACTTTGTTACAAAGACACCACCAGCAGCACGAATGATCCTCAAGGCCGCCGGCGTTGAAAAAGGTTCAGGCGTTCCGCACACCACCAAAGTTGCAAACATCAGCCAAGATCAGGTGCGCGAAATCGCCCAGACCAAAATGGTTGACCTTAATGCCAATGACATTAATGCAGCAATGAAAATCATCGAAGGTACTGCTCGCTCAATGGGCATCACTGTCGGTTAACAATCCATCCCAGTGGGAGAGCACTTCATGCTCGTACCACGAACTCCAATGAAAGAGGAGAAAACATGAAGCACGGTAAGGCGTACAACAAGTCCGCAGCAACAATTGATAAAGACAATCTTTACAGCCCACTAGCCGCAGCCCGTTTGGCAAAAGCTGGAGCAACAAGCTCTAAGTTTGACCAGACCGTTGAAGTAGCAATGCTGCTTGGCGTGGATCCCCGTAAAGCTGATCAGATGGTGCGAAGCACCGTTAACCTGCCACACGGAACTGGCAAGACCGCACGCGTCTTGGTTATTGCCGCCGGTGAAAAGGCTGACGAAGCTCGCGCTGCTGGCGCTGACTATGTCGGTGTCGATGACCTAATCACAAAGATCGAAGGCGGCTGGACTGACTTTGATGCAGTCGTAGCAACCCCAGATTTGATGGGTAAGGTCGGTCGTCTAGGTAAGGTACTTGGTCCACGTAACCTAATGCCAAACCCAAAGACTGGAACCGTAACGCTAAACGTTGGTAAAGCAGTTGAGGACATCAAGGGCGGAAAGATCGAATTCCGCGTTGATAAGCACTCAAACTTGCACTTCATCATCGGTAAGGCATCTTTCACCGAGCAGCAGCTAGTTGAAAACTACGCTGCAGCACTGGATGAAGTACTTCGCGTGAAGCCATCCTCTTCAAAGGGTCGCTACATCAAGAAGGCAGTTATTTCCACAACTATGGGCGTTGGAATTCAAGTTGATCCAAACAAAACCCGTAACTTGATGGTTGAAGACGAAGACTAATCTTTAGGCCGGGGACCTGCCATTTTGACTTGGTGGGTCCCCAGCACCTAAAGTTCAAGAGAACAAACCGAAGACCGCCGGTCCTTACTGGGAAACCAAAAGGGCTAAGGCTCCTGAATCGGAGCGCCAGCGTAGGTGATGTAAGAAGTACAGCATTATTGCTGAGTTTCATGCCTCGCTTACGCGGGGCTTTTTTCATGGGCCACTACATAAGGAGCACCATGGCACGCGCTGACAAGGCCGCTGCAGTAGCAGAGATCACGGAAGAATTCCGTGCCTCTAATGCTGCTGTCTTGACTGAGTACCGCGGTTTGACTGTGGGTCAACTCAAGCAACTACGTCGTTCGCTTGGAGAAGACACCACCTACGCAGTAGTCAAGAACACGCTGACAAAAATCGCAGCAAAAGATGCTGGTGTTGTAGGTTTCGACGACTTGCTCGTTGGACCAACTGCAATCGCATTCATTAAGGGTGATGCTGTCGCTGCCGCTAAGGGCATCGATACTTTCGCTAAAGAAAATCCAATGCTTGTAATCAAGGGCGGAATGATGGATGGAAAAATCCTCACCGCTGATGACATCAAGAAGTTGGCAAAGCTAGAGTCCCGCGAAGTTCTTCTGTCCAAGATTGCTGGCGCTGCAAATGCAACGCTTGCCAAGGCAGCAGCACTATTCCAGGCTCCGCTATCACAGGCCGCTCGTACTATCGCTGCGCTTGAAGCCAAGGGGGGTGCTGCTGGTGAAACCGCAGCCCCAGCACCAGCTCCTGTCGCTGAAGTAGTCGAGGAAGTTGTGACTGAAGCTCCTGCCGAAGAAGCAGTAGCAGAAGCACCACAAGAAGAAGCAGTAGAAGCATCCGCTGAAGCTGTCGAAGCTGAAGCTGCACCAGCAGCCGAGGAATCAACTGAGGGCTAGGCCCCTCTCAGCAAGACAAAACCGGGCCTAACGCCCCAAACCGGAAGGAAGCCATAATGGCAAAGCTAAGCACCGATCAGTTGATCGACGCATTCAAGGAACTAACACTGATCGAACTTTCAGAGTTCGTTTCACAGTTTGAAGAAGTATTCAACGTAACCGCAGCAGCACCTGTTGCTGTTGCCGCAGCTCCAGCAGCTGGCGGCGGCGACGGTGGCGGCGCATCTGCAGATCAGGATGAATTCGATGTCATCCTTGAAGATGGCGGCGCACAGAAGATTGCAGTTATCAAGGAAGTCCGTGCACTAACAAACCTTGGTCTTAAGGAAGCAAAAGATCTTGTAGAAGCAGCTCCAAAGGCCGTTCTTGAGAAAGTCAAGAAGGATGCAGCTGAAGCAGCAAAGGCAGCTCTTGAAGGCGCCGGCGCAAAGGTAACTGTTAAGTAGTTTCAAAGAAACTACTTAACAGCAATAAACACTGTTCAAGTAGTGGGTTTCGAAGAAATTATTTAACTGCGATAAGAACTGCTAAGTAGTTCTTATTCTCAGTAAGTCTTAAAAAGGTGGTTCCCTCGGGGGAGTCACCTTTTTAATTTACCCATTGAATACCGCATGTTCGTTTGTGAAGATAACGCCTTTGTCACAGTGCGTGTTGGGTGCTTGACATGAGTTCGATTCTGGGTGACGATTGGCGGGCAAGTTAAGAAATACAGTCTTCCCCCTGTAAACCGATGATTTCGCATCTGGCGCACTTGGCCCTAGCTGTCCAAGTCAGTGCAGAAGACACGAAAATCGAGGGTTTGCAGGAAAATTTGAGCTGTATTGGACAGTGGCTGCCGCCTCTAGGTATGCTACAAGTTCGCCGTGCCCTAAACCACCTGTCATTTGCGTACCTAAATTTGACTAGGTTCCTTTAGCGCGCTCGGATTACAGCTAGCTCGGAAGGACGACTGTTGGCCGCCTCACGCACACACTCGCGCAGTTCCACAGGCCCAAAGCGGGTCTCATTCGCAAAGATTCGTGAACCTCTAGAGGTTCCTAATCTTCTTGATCTTCAAGTTGAGTCTTTTGACTGGTTACTTGGCAATCAAGTTTGGAAGGACCGCGTTGCAGCGGCCCTGGAATCTGGCAATAACGAAATCCCTCAAACCCATGGTCTACAAGATGTGTTTGAAGAGATCAGCCCAATCGAGGATTACAACGGCACTATGTCGTTGACTTTCACCGAACCAAGTTTGGAAGATTCCAAGTACACCGAAGACGAATGCCGCGAGAAGGATCTAACTTTCTCTCAGCCGCTTTATGTCAACGCTGAATTCATGAATAACGAAACTGGCGAAATCAAGAGCCAGACCGTATTCATGGGCGACTTCCCAATCATGACCAGCAAGGGAACTTTCATTATCAACGGCACCGAGCGTGTTGTTGTTTCCCAGCTAGTACGTTCCCCAGGTGTTTACTTTGAGCGTTCCCTAGATAAGGCAACAGACAAAGATGTATACACAACAAAGATCATTCCAAGCCGTGGCGCTTGGATGGAATTTGAAGTTGATAAGAAAGACATGGTTGGTGTTCGCATTGACCGCAAGCGTAAGCAGCCAGTAACAATTTTCTTGAAGGCTCTTGGTCTAACCAACGAGCAGATTCGCGAACAGTTCGGCGCTTACGAATCAATGATGGCAACTCTTGAAAAAGATACGACGACTACGCAGGATGAGGCCCTGCTAGACATCTATCGCAAGCTTCGTCCAGGTGAACCACCGACCGTCGAAGCTTCACGTAGTTTGCTACAAAATTTCTTCTTTAATGAGAAGCGTTACGACCTTGCAAAGGTTGGCCGCTACAAGGTCAACAAGAAGCTTGGTCTTGATACCGAACCAACCAAGACTGTCCTTGACATCAATGATGTTCTTGCAACAATCGAATACTTAGTTCGTCTGCATGCAGGTGAAACTGAATTCAACTCAGCACGTGGCGTAACCCGCGTTGAAGTTGATGACATCGACCACTTCGGTAACCGTCGCCTTCGCACTGTTGGTGAATTGATTCAGAATCAGATCCGTACCGGTCTATCTCGTATGGAGCGCGTAGTTCGCGAACGTATGACGACTCAGGATCCAGAAGCAATCACACCACTTACCTTGATCAACACCCGTCCAGTAATTGCGTCAATCAAGGAGTTCTTCGGAACTTCCCAGTTGTCCCAGTTCATGGATCAGACCAACCCACTGTCAGGCCTAACGCACAAGCGTCGCCTTTCAGCACTTGGTCCCGGTGGTCTTTCTCGTGAGCGCGCAGGCTTCGAAGTTCGCGACGTTCACCCATCGCACTACGGTCGTATGTGTCCAATCGAAACTCCAGAAGGTCCAAACATTGGTCTGATTGGTTCGCTTGCTTCTTACGCTCGCATCAATGCGTTTGGATTCGTTGAGACTCCATACCGCAAGGTTGTTAAGGGCAAGGTAACTGACAAGATCCAGTACCTAACTGCTGACGAAGAAGACGTGCACGTTATTGCGCAGGCAAACTCGCTACTGAATGACGACAGCACATTCCAGGATGATAAAGTATTGGTTCGCACCAAGGGTGGCGAAGTTGATTACATTCCCGGAACTGAAGTTGACTTCATGGATGTTTCACCGCGCCAGATGGTTTCTGTTGCAACTGCAATGATTCCGTTCTTAGAGCACGACGATGCAAACCGCGCGCTCATGGGTGCGAACATGCAACGTCAGGCTGTGCCATTGCTTCGCAGTGAATCACCATATGTTGGAACTGGCATGGAATACCGCGCAGCTAAGGATGCCGGCGATGTAATCGTGGCAACTGGAACTGGCGTTGTATCCGAAGTTTCAGCAGACTCCATCACAGTTCAAGAAGATGGCGGAAAGCACCTTACCTATGCAGTGCGCAAGTTTGATCGTTCAAACCAAGGCACTTGCTACAACCAGCGTCCAATCGTCAGTGAAGGCGATCGCGTCGAAGCTGGCCAGGTAATTGCTGACGGTCCATGTACTGAAAACGGTGAAATGGCTCTTGGTCGTAACCTGCTTGTGGCATTCATGCCATGGGAAGGTCACAACTACGAAGATGCGATCATCCTTAACCAGCGTCTTGTGCAAGATGACGTGCTTTCTTCAATTCACATTGAAGAACACGAAATTGATGC
>Ga0214917_10002147_pt1 | contig 24503 bp, 20 predicted proteins | sample LL_1208_BB_MetaG_FD_177983 | JGI IMG/M metagenome (GOLD analysis project Ga0214917, IMG submission 177983) | Freshwater microbial communities from Lake Lanier, Atlanta, Georgia, United States - LL_1208_BB | ecosystem: Environmental > Aquatic > Freshwater > Lake | place: USA: Georgia | collected...
ATACCAATTGGTCATAATAGTCCACGAAACACCACCGTTCGTAGATTTCCAGGTATTGACCCCACCAACTACAATCTGATTCACATCAACAGGTGAAACAGCTAGACATAAATCATACCAAGCCTGGCCTCCCGAATCACTTCCATTTGTCTCCCAACCCATTAAGTTAGGCGTTGAGGACCGAAGTGTATAGGTCAAACCACCATCTACAGATGCGTAAAACCCCTTAAATCCATTACTTGTATTTGAAACTAGTGCAGCAACAAAATCTGGATTTGAAGCACTGACAGCCAGTGCAATTCTTCCTGTACTTGCAATGGTTGTTACTAAAACCCAAGTAGCCCCACCATCTGTAGACCGATACAATCCACCCTTAGTTGTAGCAACCATAATGGTTGATGTCAATGCTTCTATATCATAGAATTGTCCACTTGCAACTACTTTTGTCCAGCTTGTTCCCCCATTTGCTGTTCTATACAAGCCCCCATTGGTACCAGCAAGTAAAATATTTGGATCAGTAGGGTGAGCTTGCAATTTGTAAATAACAACTCCTGTCGCAAAAGTCAACCCTGTTGCATTCCAGGAAACACCTCCATCCGTACTTTTTAAAACCCCATAAGAATAAGTATCTGCGCCATCTCCATCACCCGTAGCAAGGTACATTATATTAGGGTCAACGGGATTTATGACTAATCCTGAAGTTCCTATGGAAGCCAGATTATCTGTTAGGGGTACCCATGAACTTCCTCCATTGGTGGTTTTCCATAAACCACCACCCGCTGTACAAGCAAAAATAATACTCGTATTTGTTGGATGAAAAGTAATTCTGTTAATTCTACCTATACCAGCATAGCCTCCTGAGGAAGAGTTAGGTCCAAGACTTGTCCAGGATGAGCCTGGAATTAATGCAGAAAGAGATTTTTCTAATTGATAAGATTCCCAGTTCTTCTGGACAAAATTAGCTGGTGGAAAAGATCCATCATTAAATACACGTTGTTCCCAATATTTTTCCCATCTTTTAAATGCTTTAAATCCTTTACCCTTTTGGGTTCTTACTTCAGAAAGTACGGCATCACCAGAAACTTTCATTCGATAAAAATTTGGTGGAACAGCGCTTGAAACTTCAGCCCAAGGTTGACTCCATACAGGGGAATAAGAAAGAAATATAATAGTTCCCAATAAAAGAAAATGATTAAATGAAATTTTCATAGGTTTAAATTAAGCGAATAAAAATTGGAATAAAAATTGGAATAAAACAGGTTATTTATCTTCTAAAGATAACACTTAATTTTAAATGTAACTTGAAGTATTTTTTTACACCTAATAATCTGGACCTATAAATGATTTTTTTAGAAGAAAAAGTATTGAAAAAAGAAAAAAATCAATTAAAAATTTTTTCCTGCCCGATTTGTATTCTCTTCATCAAAAATGAACCAAGAATTTTAGTTGACAACTTAAAAACAACTTTGCTGAAAAACACCAAAATTTTTTGATTGGGAATATTTGAAGAGGAATTAAAATACATTTTTAAAAGTAAAGGAGAATATTTCCAATCTTGCTGCTCTAGCTGCTCTTTATGAGTAATTCCTGCTATACTGCATATCCTAATCAATTTAGCACTTATCATAATGGACAAAAACCATGGAAATTGATTGGGAAAGGATTTATACAAAGAAAATAACTCTTTTAATTCTATGTTGGGCTTTTGATGAAATTGATGTGTTAAATTATGGCTCCCTGAATTTCTCCATATAAAGGGTTTTGGAAAGTATTCAAAGAATCCAATTTTATTAATAATTTGTAAATAATATTCAATATCAACTAACCATATTAAATCTTTATTATATGGAATGCAATAATCACGCTTTACAGCCATAACGCTTGGTACACCCAAACAATTTCCAAATCCAAGAATACCTGGAAATAACTTTAACAGGAAAAGACCACGAGGGTATAAAATAGTACAATATCGATCTTTAGGGGGAGGCGGATGAACAGGAGCCCCAACAATCCAGTTTTTTTTCGTTTTTTGAACTACTGCATACAAATCTACTAAGGTGTTTTCATCAAACAAACTATCATCGTGATGTAAAATTTTAATCCACTCACCTTGTGCTTTTTGAATGGTAAAATTCCAATTTTCTGGACTCCCCAGAGATGGCCTTTGACGGTAATATTTTAGTTTTCCTGAAAAATCATAGGATTTTACTAATTCCTGTACATTATCGCTTATTGAATCATCTGAAAGGATTATTTCATAATCTGTAAAAATCTGGTTTTTAATAGAATCCAAAGTCTGCCTTAAAAAATGGGTTTGCTCGAAGGCGGGGATACAAATAGAGAAGACAGGCACGGATTTCATCAAATGGGCTTAAACAATCAACAAAAATTCACATAACAAGATTTTCTAATATGGAGACTATTCTTGACGCTGCATGACCGTCCCAGAGAGGAGGAATGGCACCTTTTTTCCATTGCCCTGAAAAAAGTTTTTCCATAGCTGGTGAAATGGATTCCGGATTAACACCAAGCAAAACATTTGTTCCAATAGAAACCGTTTCCGGTCGTTCTGTATTTGCTCTTAGGGTCATGCAAGGAATACCGAAAACAGTGGTTTCCTCAGTGATTCCCCCTGAATCGGTAATTACTGCTTTGGCATTTTGTACCAAATAATTAAACCGAAGATAGGATTGAGGCTCAACAAGAATCAATTGATCAGCATGTATGGTCAGTTTATTTAACACTTGTTTGGTTCTGGGATGAACAGGAAAAACAATTTTCATACCCTTTGCAGCGGTAACAAGTTCATTTATTAAAAATTTTAATTTTTCCTCCTGATCTACATTTGCAGGTCGGTGTAAGGTCATTACCAGATACTCCCCTGGCTTTAAACCTGCCTCATCCCAGATTTCTGGTTTTAAAAACCTTGATTTATTAGCCAAAAGTGTATCAATCATTGTGTTACCGACAAAATGAATTTTATTTTCTGCAATCCCAGATTTCCTAAGATTTTCATTTGCCATTTCAGAGGTAGTAAAAAAATAATCTGTAATACTATCCGTCACCAATCGATTGATTTCCTCTGGCATGGAAAGATCCCCAGATCGAATGCCAGCCTCTACATGAGCCACTTTAATATTTAACTTTTTCGCTACTATGGCACATGCCATTGTAGAGGTGACATCGCCAACTACCAGACATAAATCTGAGGGAGTTAACATTAGCAACTTTTCATAACCTATCATGATTTTAGCTGTTTGCTCAGCCTGGGTTCCACCGCCTGCACCTAGATTTATATCTGGCTCTGGTAAACCCAATTCCTCAAAAAAGGAATCGCTCATGTTCTTATCAAAATGTTGCCCTGTATGAACAAGTCTGAAAGAGATTAAATTTTTCTTCGATTTACTGCGATTAATTGCCATTATAATAGGGGCAATTTTCATAAAATTTGGTCTGGCGCCGGCAATTAAATCAATTAATAACATAAGTTAACTCGTTTATTATTTATTTTATTCAATGTTACTTAAAAATTAAATCTCTGATAAGTCTTATTCGTTTAAAAATTTTTTTAAAGCTTTCAATCAGCCAATTTTGCCAATAAAAATCCTTTTCAAAAACCCACTTATAAGTACTTTTAGAAAAATCAACCAATGTGACAATCCAAATTTCTAAAAATGTTTTTAATATCAGAATAAACAATGGTAAACCAGTTACATCTCTTTTAAATACTGCCTGACTTTTCCCCAAAGCAGCAGCAGCTTCAAAGTACCATTTTAATTTAAGTTTATGAGGTAACATGTGGTGTTGAACCTTAAGTAATGGATCATACCCGATGGGAATTCCTTTTGCATGAAGCTGGTGTTGTAGAAAAGTTTCTTCCCCATACCCAACCACTTCTCCTTTCATACCAACTCTTGGATCAAAACCACCAAATTCAAAAAGTAAATCTTTTCGAATAATAAATGAAAACCCAGCCACACATTCTTTTTTTACTGCATCAATTTGCTGGAAATCATGATAAGGTAAACGAAATTGGAGATAAACGTCCTTAATCCATACTGGCTTTTCGTCTTGATAAAAGGGTATATCGATTCCTCCCCAACATGGAAATCTAAATTTTGAATGAATGTAGGCTACTCTGTCAAGATATGTTTCTGGTATTATAACATCATCATCCAAAAAAATTAATAAATTACCATTAGCTAAACGACTTCCGGTATTTCTGGCCTGACTCAACCACTGGTTTGTTTCCATTATATATTGAAAATGAGGCCATAATTCTGCAAAAGATAACGCCATTTCTTCTGTGTTATCAGTTGAATTATTGTTTACAATGATAACTTCGTAATGATCCTTCGGAAAATATTGTTTGCTCAAAGAGGTTAAGCACTTTGAAAGAATATTAGCACGATTATAGGTGCAGATAATAACTGAAAATTCCAATATTTAAGTTAAATAATGAGTAATCAAACGTTCCTTTTAAAGCGAGTCATAGTAAAAATATCCATTTCTGGAAAAATGTCGTTCTTTTTGGGTTCAATCAAAGAAACAGTATTTGATACAAATTTATCTTTGGCAATATATCTTTTACCAATTTGCCAAAGATCACCAATGATGAAGAATACTATAATTCCAATGGTTATATTGCTTTTCATTTTCTTATTTGCCGCCAACCATAACAAACCTGCTGTTAAACTCACCAAAACTAAAGATCTAATGGCATCCATGCGTTGCAATATTTTCCTCGCATCAAAGAGCTCTTCTTGCATGTAGCCCAACTGTACCATTTCAGGGTCACGACTTCCGTAAAATTCAAAAAAAGAGGCACCAAACAAAGCGATAAAAAGGGCAAAACCACCACATATATAAAAACTATTCTTTAAAGCTTTTAGCCTGATTTCTAAACTTTTTTCAACAAATAGAAAATTATATATGCTTAATAAAGCTAATATATTTATTAAAATAGTTGTAACTCCCCATATAGAGTTTGGAGCACGAAATTTATTATATAGTGGTACATAATCAAATATCAGTTCTGATAAAAACCCCAGATAGCGACCAAATGAAAGAATAATCGTTAATAATGCAGCACCAATTAAAGCTTTATTTAAATTGTCCTTTTTCATAAACAACCCTAAAACAAAGAGATAGAAAATTATAGCCCCAACATAAACGGGACCATTAGTAGACTTAAGGCTACCCCAATAAAGATTCGTTCTTAAATCAGGAATTACGTTTATTTTAGCTAATTTGGAAGAGGAGGGAAGAAATTCTTTTTCACTGCCACCAACAAAGCCAGGTATATATGCTGATACTATATCCTTCCAGCCAAAACTCCAAAGCATGGCATTTTCATAACTCAAACCTGTAAAATCTCCACCTTGATCTGCAGGATCAGGAACTTTAATAGAAGGCATATCTGGATTTACTGTCTGGCTTGCCATTTTACTCAATACTTCAGGATTTTTAATAATCGATTCCCCTCTTACAGTTTGTTTACTCAATTCATAAACTGGCCAGATTATATGCAGATTGGATAGGATGCCAATGATTAAGCCAATGGATAAACCCAAAACAGACTTACCGAATGAAGGAAAAGTTTTATTTTTAAATGCTTCTATTAATTTGAATATCAAAACCACAAACATACCCAGAAATAAATAATAGGTCATTTGAATGTGGTTCATGGCAAGCATTAAGCTAAATCCAACTGAAAAAACGGTACTTCCCATGAATATTTTACCTCTGAATGCTGCTATTATTCCCATGATAACCAAGGGTGCATAACTTAAAGCACCTAACTTAGTCATGTGTCCGCTTTCCAGTAAAATCAGATTATTTGTTGTAAAAGCCATGGCAAAGGCTCCGACAAAAGCCAGCAATGGTGGGATAGATAAATATATTAATAAGATGTAACTGAATAATGAAAAAATAAATAACCGACCTATGGGTGTCCATTTATTAGGTATGAGGTCATTCAGAATATTACCTTTATCATCATTGTGTACCAAATATACAGGCATACCACTAAAAATATTATCGGTCCATAGTGTTTGATCTAAAGTGCCGTTAAATATACTTGTATATTTTTTTGTTATGGAAATATCCTGATTTGTTTCCTTAAATCTTGTAATGGATTCAAACTGGTTAATATCCTCTTGTTTTAATTTTTTCCCATTTATCAAAGGATAAAAGAAGAAAACGTTCAACAAAAAAAGACCTAAAATTGATAGGACATGCGGCTGTGAAATTTTTATTAATTTTTTAAGATCCATTTTCTTTCTTTTAATTATTCTGCAATAGTAGCCAAGCCAAGTTTTATTTTGATTTTGGATTCTCTGAAACCAACAATCAGAAATTTCCAGAAGGAAATATTAAAAGATTTACAAACCTCATAAGGCCATTTCCAGTTGGCATAAGCTAACTGGGTTAAACCTTGTACCAATACCAAACCCAAAAGCCCAAATAAAGTATATTTTAGAACCAAAAAACTTCCCAGAACGATAATAGTACCGGCTATTAATGAAGATGGAACGAAAGGAATATCATTATTTGTTATGATAAAGGTAGCAAAATTTGCATGATTTCCCTCTAAAAATACTACTAATCCATATAATATCATAACTGCCATAGCAGGTAAAACAGCATTTGAACCGATTAATCCAAGTAACCAGTTACCTGAAAGGATTAACGTAAAAGCGGCAGTTAAAAAGAATACATAATAAACCTGCATGCTAAAAGCAAAATCTTTCAACATACCCCAACGGTTATCTTCTACTCTTAAAGCAGCTAATCGAGGTTGATAAATCCCAAACAACGTTCCAGATAATGTATTTATAATACTAAATAATTGAACCATTAAGCCATAAGCAGCCGTTTCTGGCAGAGTCAAATAAAGTCCGGCTAAAAATAAACTGAAGCGGGTAACTGCAAAAGCCCCTATAAGCACCAAACCCAGTTTACTGGCATTATATCCTAAAATTTTGAATAATTCAAATTTTTCGTGAAAACTAATTCTAAAGTGATTTAACTTATCACTCAACTCCTTTTTAAAAAAATAAAAATGGGCTATAAATCTTTGAACAAAAGGCATTATAAAACCAGCCAGCGTAACACCTAATAATCCTAAACCCGAATATAAGAACATAAAGGCTAATAGGATAAATGCCAATTTGCCATACAGTATTGCTTTTTTAGACTCCATTATAAGTCCTTGACCAGTTAACAACGCAGTATAATAAGCAAAATTTAAATTAAAAAAAGTGGCAAAGGAAAAGGTAACCCATATTAATAAAGTATTTTCAACCTTTATAAATCCATCCGTAACCTGATACATATACATTGTGCCAAAAATTAACATAATGATGAGCACAATAATTGCTAAAACCCGATAAAATAATCGGGCTGTCTGAATCATATTGGTAAGCAATCGGTAATTTACTTCTAAAGGGGACTTAATTACCTGAACACCTTCTTTTTTAATTTCTTGTGCACCACTGAATACATACGAAATATTTCGTCCAAACTGAGGGGCAAATCCAAAATCAAATAATGAAACAAGGGACCCAGCAGTTAACATTAAATAATGTAAGCCAATTTCTTCCGCTGTGAGTAGCCTCAACATTAAAGGAATAATAATTATCCCAGAAAATATGGAAAAAAATTGGACTAAAAAGCCCCAAAAGATATCTTTTTTTAATACGTTAAATGCCACGCTTCTGGTTAAGGTTGGTTAAAAAGGATGGATACTCCAAGACGAGCACTTAAATTAAATACATTATATCCGTCTGCAAAAAAACTATTGGGATCCTTGGTTTTGAAATAATACTGATAATTGTAATTATCAATACCCGTCACTTCAAAATGAAATAATGCCTTTTTTACCGGAATACTCCCATATAAAGTTCCACGCATATCTACCCAAGCTGACCTGAAATCTTTAATTACCCAATAGAAAAAATCCATGTTATGGGCATAACGTTCAGCCTTAAAACCAATTTTATTCATTCCTTTCACCCAAGCAAGATCAAGGGTATATAGATTACTTCCATTTCCAATACCTGCACCTAAAAATTGCCCTTGGTGGGTATAACCCTGCCTCACATTTAAATCTTGATACCAATCATATCCTGATTGAATGCCACCCTGAAGTAATCGGGTATCCATAGATTTTTCAATCTGAGTGATTTCAACACCCAACTGAAAGGCATTTTTCTTTGAAATTCCAAATGGAATATATTTCTGAAAACCAATAATATATGCTCTTGAAAAATCGGGAGACATCCAATATCCCCAAGTACTCCAGGTAGCTCTGTCTCTGGCGTATTCTACATATAACTCAGCATTTTCCTCTTCGAAAACATACCTGGCATATAATGTTGAAAACAAATTAACTTTTGATAATCTTGGATTAAATAACCCAGTTTTCTGATTGTTACGCCATTTCGTAAAAACGGGAAATAACATTCCACCTGTTTCTTTTTCTATGTTATTGACATATTGTTGAGTTGTTCTAGCTGCACCAAGGAAGAGACCTGGTACCCATTTAGGCTGATAAGAAAAAGTAGCCCCATTGAGATTAGTTCTCTCCTGACTTCTGGGTCTGTAATATGGATTTCCAGTATAAGTACTGCTTAATCCCTTAAAGGGATCGAAGCCTGACTCTTTAAGAAATCCACTAATGACTTGAAATTCAAAGGAACCTACAGGTGTTACGACTGGCTGTCGAGAATGTATCGTGGCATGTTGGAATCCTGGAGCTGTATTGGATAATAACAAACTATTATATCTACCAGGCCCCCACCATCTGTTTTCGGAAGAAATGCCTGCTGCAATGGGACCCAGTTTAAGCAAAAAATGACTTTGTCCCCAGTTTACTCTATAATATGGATCTATACCAAAATGCTCGGGCGCATCAATATTTGCCATCGTCAATCCATAAAAAAGAAAGTAGGAGGCGCGAAATTTAGGTGCACCATCATACCCTGCATGCCATTTATTTTCTGCTGAGACTGCTTCTGGCATAAATTGAAATGAAAAATTACGGTTTCGCAAGGCAAATCCAGCACTTAAATAGGCTTGATAGCCTGTAGCTGGAATCATAAGACCGTCATTCTTACTATCGGGATGTTTAGAAGTAAATTGTTGTTGGAAGACAAAAGGCATTAACTCAAATTTTATCCCTTTCTGAATCGTATCATTAAAATGTAAGGGTAAATTTAAAAAAGATATTTTTTGATTTACCCGACCCAGTAATTGTTCTCTTCTGAAATAATCTTTCCATTCAGGAACATTTAAGACCACGTTTTGAGATTGAATTGCGTTCCCTCCAAATATCAACCCAATGAAGAAAATAGAAAAGATATAATTTTTCCTTTTAGTATAAATCTTTTTCATATTTCTAATTCTTTGATGGTTTACTTAAAAAATAAGCAACTTGAAGTTCAGCCAATAGATTATAAATGCCTTTTCCTTTAAACGTATCATCTCCATTTTTATCAAAACGGGGTATATACTTATGCCTGTAATTCAAACTTCTAACGTTTCTCGCGGTGAAATGAACCAGGAATCTATTAAAATCCCAGTCTAAAACGGGAGTTAAAGACAAATCAACCCAACGAAATTGAGTATTACCAGGCCAGTTACCATTACTATAATCCGCTTCATGTACCCGACGGTCAGCCATTATTCCAATACGCTTCATGCCCTTTATCCAGCTGACCTCAAAAAGTGTTTGACTTCCCCCCGTTCCAATGCCTGCGCCAAGATATTGGCCAGCATGGGTGTAACCATTTAAACTAGCATAGGAATAAAAATCGACTGCGCTAAATAGGCCATTATTTCTGTTTGCAGTCATGAGAGGTTTAATCAAATGAGAAATTTCAGCTCCCAGTTGAACAAATGCTCCTTTATGATCGGCCAAGGGAATAAGCTTTCTGAAACCCATTAAATAAACACGGGAATGAGCATATTCTAAAATAATATCCCTTAAATCCCAGTTATGATCTTCTTTTCCAAATTCAAAATAAAACTCTGCCTGAGATTTGGGTAAAAGATATCTGGCAAAAACAGATAATAACTGATCTCTAACTAACAAATCCTCAGCTGTCCCACCTAATGAAACTTTTGTAATTCCACTCAAAATAGGGACATAACCTCTCCAACTTTCATACTTTTCTGGCATTTGCAGAAAACTTCGTATAATTCCTCCTGACAGACCAGGTAATATTTTGGGTTGAAAGCTAAGTATGCCGCTATTTAGATATACTTTCTGAACTGTTTTGTTTGTAAATTCCGAGGGTCTTAAATAACCGCCAATCACTTCGAACTCAAAATTTCCAATGGGGGTAACCAAAGGTTTCCTGGTTAAAAAAGTCGCATGAAGAAAACCAGGAGCATTATTACTCATCATGATGGCATTATTTCTTCCGGGACCCCACCAGATATTCTCATTTGAAACGCCAAAAGCTATTGGACCAACAGCAAGTTTGATGCTTGACTGCCCAATACTCGTTTTTTGATAAAAATCATTCCCAAATTTAACGGGTATATCAATGCTTCCATATAAAGCCTTAAAATTTGAATTATTATTAGGACCATAAAACAAATCCTCTCCCTCAAAAGCACTATTTTGAGCCCTGACAAACTCAGGCATAGCTTGAATTTCTAGAGGACCAGCCTTTAGAAAAACACCCCCACTCCAAAACGTTTGAAATCCCTTTGCGGGTATCATGATCCCATCATTCATGCCATCGGGGTGATGGGAGGTATATCTTTGCTTGCTTACAATGGGTAAAGGGGTAAAGGCAAAAAATTTATTTTTAACAGTGTCCATATTCAGTCCTAAATCGAAACTAAACATACTTCGATAGGCGGCAGGCCACAGGTTACCAGATCTTTTAACGGGTATTATTCCCGACAATTGACCTCTTTGTACCATTTCCCTGGCTAATGGAACACTCAACGGAAGTGACTGGGCTAATGAGGAATTAAATTCTAAAAGAAAAAATCCAGTTAAAAAGCTACAAAATAATTTTCTTACCATCATTTTAATTTTTAATTCTCTCAATTTAATTCAAGCTCTCAAAATTAAACTTTTTTTAATTTTGTAGCTTTATTAGGGTTGTATTTATTCATTTTTTTCTAAATCATGGCTATATGAAAGGAATTTACACAGTTATGATGTTTCTTTTTTCATTAAATCTTTGGGCACAGGTAAAAGATATAGACGGAAATATTTATAAAACAATCAAAATTGGAGATCAAATCTGGATGGCGGAAAATCTGGCTACTACCCGATTTAAAAATGGAGATTATATCTCACCGATTCTTGAAAATTATCAATGGAGTCAATGGCACCTTCCCGCCTGGACTTTTTACCCCTATGACAAAGGCCCAAATCCTGCGGGAAAATTATATAACTTTTATGTCGTAGAAAGCCCAAAAGGTATCTGCCCAACAGGCTGGCATGTTCCCTCTGATAAGGAATGGACCAAACTTGAAAATTATCTGGGTGGAAGAACGATAGCTGGTGGCAAATTGAAAGAGGAGGGTTCTCTTTTCTGGCAAGAAAAAAATGAGGTTTCCACTGTCATAAGCGGTTGGAATGCCCTGCCAGGTGGTAGCAGGTTTCATGATGGAACCTTTTTTGGATTTGGATTTCTAGGAAGCTGGTGGACTTCCTCAGAATATGGAAACCAACAGGCATGGAGTCGCTTCATCTATCATTTCGATAAAGATATTACCAGAAATGCCAGCATAAAATCTCTGGGATTTTCGATACGATGCGTAAAAGATGAATTTCCTGTAATGTAAATAAATATTATTTAATATAAATACCTTCTTTTTTTATTTTACTTAGTGCATCATATAAGGCATCTAGGTCTGATAAATCATTAAATGCCTGAACAGAATATCTCAGGTAAATATCGTTCTCCTGACGCATAACAGGTACTTCAATTTTATACTTATCAAAAAGCATTTTCTGTAAATTTTCAGGATCGTGTGTATTTAATTTTATACTTATCATCTGGCCAATCCATTCATTATTTAGCGGACTTAAAGGTTTGGATTCCAGTAAATCATAAAATTTATCTGCCTGTTTTAACACTAATTTTCTACAATTTTCTGCCACTTTTCCCCAATGATACTGACGCATAAAATCTATGCAAAAGGGAACTGTCAAAAATGCAGAAAAGTCTCGAGTGCCAATCATCTGGTGATAATCAATGAAGAAAGAGGAAGACGGTTTTGCTGCTTTATACCCCCAACTTACCACTAAAGGATTACAAAATGATTGTACTTCCTTTGTTGCATATAAGAATGAAGAACCTTTTGGAGCCATCATCCATTTATGGCAGGCACCAGTATAAAAATCTACCTTTAATTCACTTAAATTCAGGGGGATATGACCAGGAGCGTGAGCACCGTCAACAATAGTCCATATTCCTTTTTCTTTGGCTATATCACAAATTTCTTTAACAGGAAATATCAATCCGGTGGAGCTGGTCAAATGACTGATAAAAATAGCCCTTGTATTTGACGTCAGTCCCTTGAAAAAATCCTCAATAAAAGTAGCTTTATCTACAATAGGTAAATTAATTTTCTGACGAATATAATTTGCCCCTTTTTCCTTGCAATAAAAATCCCAGGTTCTATCACAAGCACCATATTCTATATCTGTAGCTAAAACCTCATCTCCTTGTTTAAGGGGTAAATTTTTTGCAATTAAATTGATAGCAAAGGAGGGATTTGTTACATAAACCAAATCGTCTGAATCAACTATTCCTAAATAATTTGCCAGCGAACTTCTCGCTTCGGCCAGATATTTTATGCCATCAAAAGCAATAAATTGAACGGGTTCTGACTCTAACAACCTCTGCCATTCCTGATATTTATCAAAAACAGGTCTGGGACAGGCACCAAAAGAACCAAAGTTCAAAAAGTGGATATCTTTTCTTAATAAAAACAGATTCCTTAATTGTCCCGTCTCATCCATGAATTAGTTAATCAAGATTAAAAAGAAATTAGTATAAAAGTCATAAGAAAAAGTTAATACTTATTACTAAAATAAGACATATTTTTCAATCCTTTCGCCTAAAATAATTGCCAATTGCAGCCAAAGCAAGAAACAGAAACAAACATAAATCTATTCCCAGTCCCCCAATTTTTAGAGGAATAATACCTGCTTGAGCCACTAAAAACAGTGAAATACCTAAGGCAGTCATCCATACCATAAAGGAACCCTGAGGTTTGCTAGTAACCAATCCCAAAATAATTAGAGGACCTGTCAATGCCGTTCCAGCAAAACTAACACGTGCCAGTAATACTAACTGATCAGAGCTAAATAAGGAAAAAAGCAGTGCAGAAGCTGCAAATCCAAGAACCGCTAACCGAATGGGTAATAAAGATTCACCCAACTTTTTACTCAATAAACCTCTTAATTCATTTCCAAGGGCAAATAATTGAGAATCAGCGGTTGACATGGCCGCAGCAAATAATCCTATAACAGCTAATGCACCTAATAAAGGGGTTTGATCTTTTATTAAAGCATGACCGATAAAATCAGATGCTGTAGCATCTGGATAATTAATGGCGCCATAAAACCCGATAATGAGGGTAGGAAAAATAACCAGCATAGCAAAAAATCCAACGGCAACGGCCATTTTGTTCATTGCCTTTATATCTTTCATGATAACCAATCTGGTTGAAAGCTGAGGCTGAGTAACGGGTATCATCATTATGGCCATAAAGGAGGCAATTAAAAATGGAGAAGTAAGTAATCCTTTTGGACCAGGAGAGGAAAGTAAAGCAATATTTTTTGCTTCCAGCTGGGAAAACATATTAGACCAGCCACCCAGATTTTCCAAGCAAGCAAAACCTATCAACCACACAACGATTAATAAAGACGTTCCCTGAACAAAATCGGCATAAACAATTGCTTTTAATCCACCTGCAGAAGAGTATAACAAAACAAAACCGACGATACAAAATGACCATAACCAGGCTGGAACCTGTAAATCTTCAAAACCTAACTCTAAAAAAACAGCCACTCCCCTAATTTGAATAGCAACATAAGGCACTAAAAAAATAAATACTGCCAAAAAGTAGATATAACCTGCCCATTTCAAACCATATATTTCCTGTAGTAAATGAGACATACCTTTGAACTCCACATTTGCCACCCTTTTTCTAAGAGTGTAACCAAACCAAAGGATTAAAAACACCATTCCAGCGTCTGAAAAAGCCAGAAACATCCAGGAGCCTACTCCATGAACTCTGGAAAAATCGGGCATTCCCATGAGTGTAAAAGCACTAAACAAAGTAGCAGAAAAGGTCATAAAGCCTAAAATTAAGCCCAATTTTGAACCTGCCATGATAAAATCTTCCTTAGATTGTACCTTTCTTTTTGAATACCAGGATAAAAATATGAGGATTCCTAAATAGGTTAATCCTACAATTAGCAGCCATTTTTGCATAAACTCTTTTTTAAAATATCAATCCTATTTTGAAGTAAAGTCTCCTTTATCCCCTCGTAAACGCCCACCTAAAAAGGTAAAAATTATCAGAATCAAAGTGGCCAATATACTTGTCCACAAGGTATAAGGCATTTCAAACAAGGTGGGTTCTATTTTATTTTTCGATAAAATGAGAGGCGAAAAACTAAGTATGACCACGAGTAAAGATAGTCCAACCAGTAAACTAAAATAAAATTTCCTGCGTTGCGGGGTTAAAGTTTCCATAATGAATGTTTTATAATCTTTGAATATGAAGTCCGCCATCAACGATAACTACCTGACCAGTAGCATAAGGCATATTACCTAAAGCCATACTTGCAGCTACTTTACCTATGTCTTCTGGAGAACCCCACCTTTTTTGCAAACTTATGCCCTGTTCGAAGAGCCGGTCATATTTCTCCACTACACCGGCAGTCATGTCTGTTTTAATGATACCCGGCTGAATTTCATAGACCGGAATGTCAAATTCACCTAGTCTTGTAGCCCATAATTTAGTTGCCATTGCAATACCTGCCTTAGAAATACAATATTCACCTCTGTTTACCGAAGCAATAAAAGCTGAGATGGATGATACATTAATAATACAGGCTTCAAAAGTTGCATTTTCTGATTTTCGTTCAATAAAATGTCGGGCAAAAAGCTGGGTTAAAAAGTAGGGACCTTTCAAATTAATTTCCATCACCTCATCCCAGATTTCTTCCGTAGCCTCTAAAATATCCAGTCGTTCTCTTGGTGCGATACCCGCGTTATTTACCAGAACATGGATTTGCCCAAAATGAGCGATAACTTCATTAAAAATGTGTTTTCTATCCTTTTCAACACCAATATTTCCTTGAATGTAAATAACCTCATTACTTTCTTTTCGCAATTCAAGTAAATTTTCAATGGCATATTGTTCTTCCCGAACCCCATTAATAGCTAAATCAAAGCCAGCTTTTGCCAATTCTTTTGCTATTCCAAAGCCAATTCCCCGGGATCCTCCAGTTACAAGGGCAACTTTATTCATCTTTATGCTTCTAAATCGGGTAAATCAATCCATGTTTTCTTTTCCCAGCTTTCAAGTCCTTTTTCTGCTAATTGAACCCCACGGGCACCTGCTTTAAGATCCCAAGGGAAAGGATCATTGCTTACAACATGCTTTAAAAATAATTCCCATTGTACCTTAAAGGCATTATCAAAATGTTCCTGTTCAGGTACCTTGTTCCATCCTTCATAAAACTGAATAGGATTGGGAATGTCAGGATTCCATATTGGTTTAGGTGTATTTCCATACGGCTGTGTCCAGCAATCCCTCAAACCTGCTACGGCAGACCCCTTTGTTCCATCCACCTGAATCATCAATAAATCATCTCTTCTTACCCGAGTCACCCAAGAGGAGTTAAACTGGGCAACAATTCCGCCAGCTAAGGTCATTACAGCATAGGCGGCATCATCAGCGGTGCATTTATAGGTTTTACCTTGCTCATCCACTCTTTCTGAAATATGGGTAGCCCCCAAACAAAATACTCCCTCCACATTGCCAAACAAATTATCGAGTACATATCGCCAATGACAAAGCATATCAACAATAATACCGCCATCATCCTCCTTTCTGTAATTCCAGCTTGGGCGCTGAGCAGGAATGGTATCTCCTTCAAATACCCAATAGCCAAAATCTCCTTTTACAGACAATATTTTGCCAAAAAAGCCCTGATCTATGAGTCTTTTTAATTTTCTTAAGCCAGGTAACCATAACTTATCTTGCACAACACCATGTTTTACTCCTGCTTTTTTACAAGCATAAAATAATTCCATTGCCGTATTTACATCTGTTGCAACAGGTTTCTCGCAATAAATATGTTTCCCCTTTTCTATGGCTGCGAGTACATCGGTAGCTCTTCTTCCTGTAGTTTGAGCATCAAAATATATGACGTAATGAGGGTCATCCATGACAGAAGATAAATCGGTGGTATATTTGCTTACACCAGACAGTTCAGACAGTTTAGCCAGTTTAGCAGCATTCCGACCCACTAAAACAGGATCAGGCATAATAAGCTCTCCATTTCCAAGATCGATACCCCCCTGTTTAATAATGGCAACCATGGATCTCATCAGATGCTGATTTGTTCCCATTCGCCCGGTAACGCCATTCATGATGATGCCAATACGATGTTCTTTCATTTCTATAAAATTAACTGTGTTTTAAGTATGCTTCCTTTATTTTTTTCAAATACACCTGTTGATCCATAGCCCAATAGGTATCGGAAAATATTTCGACTTCATTATAACCGGCAAATCCTGCTTCTTCTACCCAGCTACGAATGCTTTTTATGGGAATACATCCGTCTCCCATAAGACCTCTGTCTGTAAGAAAATCGAGTGTTGGCACTCGCCAGTCACAAATGTGAAAAGCGAAAATTTTATTCATCTCTCCACATCTTTTTATTTCAGTTTGCAATGACGGATCCCACCAAAGGTGATAAACATCAATAGCAACCCCTACAAAAGGTGAATCCAACTTAGAAACCATGTCATTCGCTTGTTTTAGCGTATTTATAGCCGATTTATCTCCAGCGTACATGGGGTGAAGCGGTTCAATAGCCAGTTTTACACCTGTTTGTTCTGCAAGAGGTAATAATTCACTTATTCCCTCAAAAATCTGTTCTCGGGAAGTTTCCAACGATTGTCTTCCATCTGCACCACAAACCAGAACAATTAAAGGAGCCTCCAAAATGGCTGCTTGATCTAATAATTTTTTGTTGTCCTCGATAGCAGCTATTCTTTCCTCTTTCAATATGGAAGGAAAAAAGCCACCTCTCACCAAGGAAACAACCTCAATATTTACCTCTTTAAGTTTAACTTTTACCTCATTCAAATCTTGTCCTTCCAGAACATTTCTCCAGATAGAGATACCTTTCACTCCCTCTTTGGCATAATTTTCAATGCATTGATCAAGCGTCCAGGGTTTATTTGTAAAAGTATGAATACAAAGTTTTGAAAAATCATCCATGGAAAAATCTATCTTTTGGGTTTATCTGCACAGGAAAAAAAAGTATAATATTTCTCCATTTTCAACATTTTATGAAGATATAAAATCACCTCTCTAAAATGGTAGTCACCCCATTGAGAGGATTCTCCGGAGGAAATAGACTTACCTTCCGGAACATAATCCCAATTGTTTGGGTGATGATAGATACTGTGTAATAAAAGTCCCTGGTGACTCGGCGAGGTGCTTAGATAAGGTTCGCTTAACAGTGAATTAACTATGGAAAGACCTGCTTGCCAGTACTTTGTTCCTAATGTCTCATTTCCCTGTTTCTTAAAATAATGACCAAGGCGCAATAAACCCTGTGCGCCAATAGCTGCTGCTGAACTATCCACAGGTTCGAAATCGTTAAATGGATCGGCAGGTCTATCCAGATAATCTCCTAATTTATGCAAACCAGGAGCACCGGTATCCCAGTATGGAATACCACAAACAGGGGTATTTTTTATATAAAAATCGCAAGTTGCCTGAGCACCTTTTAACATCATTTTAAGTACGTCTGCTTTTTGATTTTTCTCTGAAAAACCTTGTTCAGGCAAACTATCAACCATTTCAATTTCTTCTGAAAATCCAAGCATAGCCCAAGCTAAGCCTCTTGTCCAGGTTGAAAAACCAGTATATCCTTGTTGAGAATTAGGACACCTAAACTGCCCATCTTTTACATTAAATACGCTTTCATGAGCTGCCCTGCCCCACTCATCATAACGGTCACGCCCTTCTCCATAGAAAACAGAATAAGTTGCTGTTGCTTTGATATGTTCAATGGCGCGTTCCAGTAGTGAAATCCGTTCATCCCCTTCAGCTTGTAAAACATGACCAAGTTGATGACTAACCATTAATATTCTACAGGAACGAATGGTATCAACAAATAATGAATGTGCCCCATTAAAGGAGTGTATAAATCCGCCACCAGGAATTGAAGTCCAGCGGGAAGCCTGAACAGCACCTGAAATCTTCAGAGCTAACTTGTAAAAATCCTTCTCCCACTGATTATCAGGTATTTTACCCTCAGCCATTAATCGAAGTAAATTTCCATAGGTACTAAGATTATTGAATCCATGATCATGAACCCCAATATGACTGATATGTGGAGCCATTCTATCTACAGTTTCACCGCGTCCATAATCCAAAAAAACAGGTTCATGCGTTGCATCGAACTGAAGGATGGAAGAGCCAAATTGAAATCCTTGCGTCCATTCCGTCCAGCCCCTGGTGGTATAATGTCCCTTGACTGTAAAGACAGGTGTTCCTAAACTTGGGTCAAAGTGTTTTTTTATTGCTAAAATTTTCTGCCCTGATAATTGCCAGAATGAAATTATTCGATTTTCAAAATCTTGTAAATGCAGATCAAAGTTGATTTCCATCCAATCAAAGTGTTTTTAGGTGTTTATTTGTAAAGATTCCATTTTCCATGCTAAAAATATTAAATAAAATGAGGAAATTGAATTTTTCTTTCCTATTTTCAAGGTTTAAATTTAAATATAAAAAATGCAAACCAATAGAAGACAATTTATAAAGCAAAGTGCCCTAACCCTTTTAGGAGCTTCCGTTTTGTCCAATAAATCCATGGCAAACGTGCTGAAATCAAAAGAAAGAATTGGAATCCAATTATATAGCATTCGAGCAGCTATGAAGGAAAACCCTTTGGAGACGCTGAAGAAATTAGCTGAAATGGGATATACCATCGTGGAACATGCCAATTATGTGAATAGAAAATTTTATGGTTATACCCCAACAGAATTTAAGAAAATATTGGGTGACCTAGGCATGAAAATGCCCAGCGGGCATACCGTATTGGGAAAAATTCACTGGGATGAATCAAAAAAGGATTTTACCGATGTGTGGAAATATACCATTGAAGATGCTGCCTACATGGACCAAAAATTTGTCATTAGCCCCTATTTAGATGCGGCGCTGAGAAAATCTTATGACAGTTTTATGGCTCAAATGGATATTTTCAATAAGTCAGGAGAATTGTGCAAAAAAGCGGGGATGAAATTCGGCTATCATAATCATGATTTCGAATTTAGTGAAACTTTCAACGGCAGAACCTTATACGATATTATGCTAAAAGGCACCGATGCCGATTTAGTAATGCAACAGTTAGATACAGGAAATCTTTATAATGGTGGTGCAAAAGCCATTGATATTGTCAATGCTTATCCTGGAAGATTTGAATCTATCCATGTAAAAGATGAAATTCTAATTAGTGAAAATCCAAAAAAATACGAAAGTACAATCATTGGTAAAGGTATTGCTGGTATAAAAGATATTCTAAAGGTTCTTGATACCATGAAAAATAAGCCTGAGTTAATCATAGAACAAGAAGCCTATCAAAATGTAGATCCAATGGCTTGTATGAAAGAAAACTATGATATGATGAAAAACTGGGGATATTAATTAATGGAACTACAAAACAAAGTAGCAGTCATCACTGGCGGCGCAAATGGCATTGGCAGAGAAACGGCCGATTTGTTTCTGAGAAATGGAGCTACCGTAATCATTTGGGATATAGATAACATCAACGGTGAAAAGGAAGTAAATAACTGGAATAATCAGGGATTTACTTCCTTTTTTTATAAGGTAAATACAGCAAATGCCGAAGAGGTTGAAAATGCAACAAGGGAAGTCATTCATGAAGTGAAGAAAATTGATATTCTAATCAATAATGCAGGAATAACGAGAGATGCCGCTTTGAAAAATATGACTCAAACGCAATGGCAACAAGTGATTGATGTAAATCTGAGCGGTGTTTTCCATTGCACCAAAACCATCTCTCCCTATATGGCAGCTCAACTATCAGGCAGAATTATTAATGCAGCCTCCGTCGTTGCACACAATGGATCTTTTGGCCAATCCAATTATGTTGCCACAAAAGCTGGAGTCATAGGACTCACAAAAGTATGGGCCCGAGAGTTAGGGAGTAAAGGAATTACGGTAAATGCTGTGGCACCAGGTTTTATTGAAACCGAAATGACAGCTGTTTTAGGTACTGACTTTATGGATGATTTATTAAAAAGAACACCTGTACGTCGCATAGGAAAACCCAGTGACATTGCCAACGCGTATTTATTTTTAGCCTCTGAAAAATCAGGTTTTATTACAGGAACCTGTTTAAATGTAGATGGTGGATTAACCTTATAAATGCAAATTAACTTTTTCTGAAAAATTTGATCTCTCTCAAAATAGGGTTGACATTTTTTCCAACCAGATAATTTAACCCTAATCTGTAAAGAAAAAATTAATCATTATTTCTTGGAAAATAATGAAATAAAAGAATATTTTTTCATCCAAGAAGATAGTATACCACCTTAATTATTTGTAAATAAGGCATTCAGCGTAGTCTGAAGATTTTCGCCTCTCAAATTTTTACCAATTATTTTACCCTCTCTGTCCAACAGATAATTCTGGGGGATTGCCTGAATACCGTAAGCCTTAGCCACTTCATTATTCCAGTACTTCAAATCAGAAACGTGTGTCCAGGTTAGATGGTCGTCATATATGGCTTTCAACCATTTATCTTTAGCCGTTGGCTGATCCAAGGAAACGCCCAGAACTGTAAATCCTTTTTCTTCATATTTTTTAAATGCGCTTACTACATTTGGATTTTCCTGGCGACAAGGACCACACCAGCTTGCCCAAAAATCAATTAATACATATTTCCCTTTGAACGAAGACAAGCTTACATCTATACCTGCTGTATCCTTTTGAGTAAATGGGATCGCGTATTGACCAATATCTGTTTTCTTTGCTTTTTCGATTCTGTCTTTCATCAATTTAGCAGAGGGTAGATTTTTGATATTTTCTGGAAGTTGATTATATAGAGGTTCTGTTTTTGATGCTTCGATAGCATAACCTGCATATTGATTTAATGCATAAACTGCTATTGCAGAATTTTTACCCTCAGCTTTAAGAAAAGGGAGATAAATATTTTCTTTAACCATTAAATCTAAAGAATCCATAGATCCTTCTATTTTATCCATTCCTGCCACATCTTTTACTTTTCTGGCTGCCATGTAGGCCTCATTAAGTGCTTTAAAATATGGATCATAAGCGGATACTTTTTTCCTTAATTCTGTATATACTTCATGCGTATTAGAACCTAGAACAGTGCTATTACCAATAGAATCCTTTGCAATAACACTGATTTCTCCAGGCTCTAAATAAACAGAGAACAGATCTCTTGCATAATTAATCATTTGCGCTCTGGCAGTGTCTGAACCTTTGGGATAAACTACCCGCAATTGAGACAATACAGGTTCGTCCAGCCTAAGTCTGAATTGGGCTATCCTTTCTGAAGACACCATTGCGCTATCTGTAAAACGTTGGTTTGTTCCATAGTTATAATAGGAAACAAAGACTTTTTCCACAGGTTTTTGTATGGTTTTAACATCCACATTTAACAAAAGATTTGGATTTGCCGGCTCATTCCCTTGAGCCATCAATAAATTTACTGAAAAACAAACCAATAATAAATGAATAAGTCGCATGAGCTTTATTTAAGTGTTTTAGTAAATATACCTCTTTTAAATTAATTTTGAGGTATTAAATATATTAAACATAAAGAAAGGATAATATGGAAAATTCAACATCAAATCTTCCTGGTATTTTAGGACTTATAGTTTTTGTGCTTTTTATTGCCGTTTTTTATGCTGGAGCGGCAAAAAAAGTAGTAATATATTATGATTACAAAGATTTATTTATTTCGATAGGTGCATTATTTACTCCATTTTTACTTTTCATTTTATGGCAAGAGGAATCCAATACCTCGGAATTAGCTAAAACAATTATTTATTGGGTTGCTACTCCCCTATTAGGATTACTTTCTATTTTCCTCATCTATTTAAATTTTAAAAATGGCATTTTCCATAACAGGAACATCCCAATAGGCATTATCGTTGGAATTTTTAAATTAACTTATGTCATATTAGCTTTTACTATAATATTTGCTCAGTTTTCAGAATCAAAAGATAGAAGGAGATCGTTTGGTGATGTTATCATAGCTGCATTGATAGTAGGCCTGGCCGTTTGGATTACCACCGTGCTGGTTAACGGAAAAGAAGTTTACAAACAAAAAGGATGGGCATTACCTGTAACCCTTTAAATTAAAGATAGTGCAAGATCCACCTCTTTTTTAAAAGCCGCAACTTTCAACTTCGGATCACCTTTACCCAATGTTTCAATAGGAATAAATCCTTTATACTCAGATTCAATAATTAATTTAAAAATCCGAGAAAGGTCTGCCTTTATTTCTTGACCATTTTCATAAATCGATTCTTTTATTTGCCAGTTAACCGCATAAGGAAGAGTATCTTTTATCTGTTCATAAGGGTCTCCCATCCGATAGCTGCCTATATCGAGCACCAATCCGAACCATTCTCTGTTGACCATTTTAAAAATTTTATGCACATCTTCAGCTGTTTTTATAAAATCATTATGGTTCTGAAGGGCTACAATTACCCCCAGTTGTTTTCCATATTCAACACATTCAATAATATCCCTGGCCATCCAGGCAGCAATTTCATCCCAGGTAAATTCCTTTGGATGAATAACCCCTGAAAAAATCCGTAAAACTGGAGCGCCCAATTTAGCTGCGACATGAATCCAGTCTTTAACCCGTTGAACCTCAAGCTCTCTTAATTTATTATCGGGCTGGGTAAAATCGTTTCTAATTCCAGTTCCACTGATGGATAACCCTAATAGATGAGCTTTTCTTTTAAGGTCAAAAATAAATGGATCGGAAGGCACTTTGGGATATTCCGGAAAATAATATGCTGTTAAATCAATGCCTGAAAAACCTTGTTCAGAGCAGAACTCTAATAAATCATCGAGATTCATGGTTTTATTCATTAATGGTTCGTTAAATGAATAAGCATTCAAACTCGTTTTTAAATTTGATATGGTAGGTACATTCATTTCCTCATGGTAATTATTTAAACGTAATGCACCAACAAAGGGTAAAGAAAAAATAGATTTCACTATGTTTCTCCTCATTGTATCTTTTTCCATTTTATCACATTTTAATTTCAATTAAAAATAAATTGATAATTTTTACCAGCAATCGTATTCATAGAAAACACATCCTGATCTTTCTTTTTTAAAGCTATTTCCTTTTTATTTAATAAAAGCACTGCTTCACCTGGGTATTGGATATTACAAACTTCCCCCTTTAGAGATAAAATATCTACCTGAACAAGTTTATGATTTGCCCATTTAAACGATAGTTCAAACCCACCCCGGGCCTTTACTCCTTTTATTTCTCCGTTTTTCCATTCATCAGGTAAAGCAGGTAAAAGGTGAATTACCCCTTCATGGGATTGCATCAACATTTCTGTCACTGCAGCGGTGAGACCCAAAGAACCATCCACTTGAAGAGGTTTTCCACATTTTGCAAATAAAGAAGCATAACACTGCTCTTTGATATAACCTTTAAAAATATCGTTGGCTTTATTCCCGTCATACAATCGGGCATAAAGAGCCATTTTCCAAGCTCTTGAAAAGCCTGTACCTCCATCACCACGCTGATTCAATACTGCTTTTATTGGCTTTATAAATTGAGGTGTTTTTTTAGCAGATAATACATTTCCCGGATATAGGCCATACAGATGGGAAAAATGACGGTGTTTATCTTCTAATTGACCATAATCTTCTGTCCATTCTTGTAAATTTCCTTCTTTACCCACTAAGGTTGGAACCAGTTTTTCAAGTGCAAGTTTCACTTTTTGAGCATATAAAAGGTCTTTTTTTAGAATATTTGTTGCCTTTAAATAATAGCTAAAAAGATCTTTTAGAATTTGAATATCCATGGTAGCCCCTGCGCAAATGGTTGTAAAGTAATACATGCCTGTTACTTCATCATAAAAATAAGAATAGCCCTCCCCTTTCGGAGGATTTTCCGGAGAATTAGATGGATTGGTGACTAACCAACCCTTTCCGTTTGGATATTCTACGAGAAAATCCAT